>Ga0209308_10000005_pt1 | contig 296017 bp, 286 predicted proteins | sample COGITO_mtgs_1204_3_FD_184806 | JGI IMG/M metagenome (GOLD analysis project Ga0209308, IMG submission 184806) | Pelagic marine microbial communities from North Sea - COGITO_mtgs_120405 (SPAdes) (version 2) | ecosystem: Environmental > Aquatic > Marine > Epipelagic ... | reverse complement strand
CCGCAGATTAGCCCCCTCTTTCTGAACCAATCATACTGTTATGAAATGAAAGGAAAAACAAGCCTGTGGTTCTGTGGCCCGTAATACACGCTTATTTGACAGAGATAATTTGGCTTAGCAGCCGCTGCAGATCTCGTTTTACCACGCTATTACTTCCAGCCAAAGGAAGCCCCTGACGCACCAACTGTTCCGCCAGCTGCAACTGAGTCATGGCAAAATAGTTTGAGGCCATGACAAGGTAAATTTCCGGGTCTGTATGATTGATTCGTAGCGCCCGCTCCACCACCGCATTAGATCGGTCATAATCTCCGGCCCGATTATAGCGCCAAGCATCTTCCACCAACTGAGACACGGCACTGTTCGATGCTCTTTCGGGGGCAGGATTGCTGGGCACTATCACGTCACCCTGCACACCTCCCGACTCGTCACTTTGAGGCGGTGGTGTGGGCGGTATAGGCGGCGGGGGCTGAGGCCCACTAACCGGCGCCATCATAGGCGCACAGCCCGTCGCTAATAGCACAATAAAAATACTCAAGAGGTATTTCATTTTCACCATCCCAGCTTGTCTTTTAACCAGTCAACAACATTTTCAAGTGGTTCCGGAACGCAACGACCAGCATCAACAGGCTCGCTACCATCGATAAAGGGCAAATATCGAGATCCGGCACATCCCTTTCGGCCCAGCAAACCCGTATCCGTCTCCACCCAGTGATAGCTAATACCCTCCGGCTGATTGAATACCAACGAACGATTATCAAGTTCCGACATAACATCCGTCCACAGCTGCAAGGCACCAGTACCGCCAGTAAGCGGGGTTTTGCCGTTATCATCGCGGCCCATCCAGACGACACTTAGGTAGTTGCCGCTAAAACCGGCGAACCAGCTATCACGCTGATCATTGGTCGTGCCTGTTTTGCCGGCCAGCACCAGATCTTGCGGCAAGCGTTTATAAGCACTTTTACCCGTACCTTCCCGCAAAACCACTTGTAGCGCATATTGAATTAAGTGCATTACTGCTGGATCAAAACGCTGTTCGGCTTCAAATGGATATCGCTTTAGAGGCACGTTTTCAGCGGTAAATACTGAGTTAATCGCGCGCAATGGTGAATAGAAGCCATTGGCTGCAATCGTATGATAAAGCTGTGCCACTTCCAGCGGTGACATTGCTACGGCACCCAACATTAGCGAAGGAAGTTCAGGCAACTCTCCCTGATAGCCAAGACGCTTCACTGTATTAATAATGGCCGGCAAACCCACGTTCATGCCCAACCTGGCCGTGGCCTGATTATAGGAATAGCCCAAACCCTCATAGAGCGGTATCAAGCCATGACTCTTACGTCCAAAGTTTCGTGGCTGCCATACATCGCCCCCCTCGGTTCCCACCGAGATAGGTGTATCTTCTATTTGAGTCGAAAGAGTATATGAAGCTGGCCTCTCAAGCGCCGTCATATAAACGGCTGGCTTGATCGTCGACCCCATAGGCCGCCGTGCATTCAGTGCACGATTGAATCCGGCATACCCAGGCTGACGCCCCCCTGCGACAGCCAGTACTTCACCGGCCCCCACCCTAACGACCACGGAAGCTCCCTCTAACTTTCCATCAGCAATGCGATAACCCGTCTCCAAGCTTTCAATCCGGCTAACCATTCGGCGCTCCAACTTACGCTGCACCTGAGGATCAAAGTGAGTAAAAACCCGCAACCCTTCTGTCTCCAGATCCGAAGCCTGATAATCCTCTCGCAGCTGGCGCTTTACCAAATCCAGATAGGCGGGGTATTGCCAACGGCCACCCCTAGCGCTAGAGGACACCACCCCCAAGGGTTTTCGCTTGGCCTCTTCGGCCTGCTTAGCCTCAATTACGCCCTGCTGTGCCATCACGTCGAGCACCAAGTTACGTCGCTGTTGCGACCGCTCAGAGTGACGCCAAGGGTTGTAGTAAGAAGCACCCTTAACTAGCCCGACCAACAACGCCACTTGGTGCAACTCCAACTCCTCTACCGGTCTCTGAAAATAGTATCGGCTAGCCAACCCAAAACCATGGATAGCCAGATCACCAGACTGGCCTAAATAAACTTCATTAAAATACGTTTCGAGGATGTCATCTTTACTGAAATGAACTTCCAGCAAGATCGCCATCACTGCTTCGAGTGCTTTTCGAGTCAGTGTGCGCTGTTGATTTAGATAAAAGTTTTTGACCAACTGCTGGGTGAGTGTACTTCCACCTTGGGCCATCTTCCCCTGCTTTACGTTGGCAACAAACGCTCGAGAGATACCTCTAAAAGACACACCGTGATGCCGGTAAAACCCCTGATCCTCCACTGCCACCAAGGCCCCTACAAGGGTTGACGGCAATTGCCCTAGCTGTACCAGCTCACGATCTTCTTTTTGCGCAGGATAAATGCCACCAATAATCATCGGCTCAAGCCTTACCAAGGGTATTTCAGTACGACCTGCATCCACCAAACCGGACACGCTATCGCCAGTAAAGCTCAGCGTCATCAATCTGGCGGGCTCCTCACCATCCCAAAATTCAAATCCACGAGAAAAAACTTCCACCCGCCTACTAGAGACACTGTACTGCCCTGAGGCTTTGGCCGCGGCCACACGCCGATAACCCAAGCCATCCAACTCCCACATCAACTGTTCTCGACTAAGGGGGGCTCCCTCATAAAGCTCAAGCGCACGACTGTATACATGAGATGGCAATGACCACTTCTTGCCAGTGAATTTTTGATACACCACCGCATCGAGAGCCAGAAGGGATAACAATCCAACTGCTACCGACAACCAAAAAAGTCTTTTAATCCAACGCCACCGAGGAGCCGCCTTCCGCTTGCCCCGCTTTTTGTTCCTACCCCTTGTTTTTGCCAAGGATTTGCTCCTGTTTGATCGCCTGACCTGCCACATCCCAGCAACAGGCCTTTTCTCTGCTTTACTCAGAACCCAACACGAGGATAATAGCCGCCTAAATTAACAACCATACATATTATTGATTATGGCCAAATATCATATTTACGGCATCGGCGCTGCGCTGGTGGATACAGAAATTGAAGTGACCGATAACGACCTGCACCAACTGCAGGTAGAAAAGGGCTTGATGACACTGGTTGATGAAACCCGCCAGAATCAGTTAGTCGATCACCTGCATCATCACCTCACCGCCTCCCGACGCGCCAGCGGCGGCTCGGCAGCAAACACCATCATCGCTGTCAGTTGCTTTGGGGGCAAGGCTTTCTATTCCTGCAAAGTAGCAGATGATGACAATGGCCAGTTTTATCTGAATGACCTAGCAGAAGCAGGCGTCGACTATCATCAAAACGGCGACCAAGTGGAAGGGATCACGGGCAAGTGCCTGGTATTAATCACCCCGGATGCCGAACGCTCCATGAACACCTTTCTTGGTGTCAGTGAGACTGTCTCCATAGACAACCTAAATATTGATGCCATCGCCCAGTCTGAATACCTCTATATGGAAGGCTATCTGGTCACCTCAGATAGTGGCCGTGCTGCCGCTATCCGAGCCAGAGAAGTTGCCGAGGCGAATGAGGTAAAGACGGTGCTGAGCCTATCTGACCCAGGGATGGTCACATTTTTTGGGGCCGGCCTCAAAGAAATGATGGGGAATCGAGTTGATTTATTGTTCTGTAATGAGGCCGAAGCATTGGGCTGGACAGGCACCGACACACTAGAAAATGCAGCGGATCAACTCAAGGGCTCCGCTTGCACTTTTGCGATCACCCTTGGTGGCAAGGGTGCTCTGGTATTCGATGGTGACACTCTTCACCGTATACAACCCCATGCTGTTACTGCCGTTGATACCAACGGTGCTGGCGATATGTTCGCCGGAGCCTTTCTTTATGCCATTACCCATGGCTACGATTATCAAGAAGCGGGGGATTTTGCCAGTCTGGCAGCAGCCCGCGTGGTGAGCCAATTTGGCCCAAGACTCAATGCTGAGCAGTACCCGGGAATTTTGCAGTCACTGGCTATAAACCAGTAACTAAATACTTGCTGCCTAGCCTTCAAAGTAAGATTAGAGCAACAATTTAAACTATGTCAGATTAGCCAGCGGCATAGGCTTGGCGATAAGGAAGCCTTGGGCGTAGTCCACGCCGATTTCCTGCAGCATAGCTAGCTGCGTCTCGTTCTCCACACATTCGGCTATCGTCGTAATGCCCATAATGTGCCCCAAGTGGTTGATGGTACTCACCATAGAGTAATCCACCTCATTTAATTCCATCTTCTTGATAAAGCTACCGTCAATTTTTAAGTAGTCCACGGGCAATTCCTTGAGATAGCCCAGGGAGGACAACCCGCTGCCAAAATCATCCAATGAAAAAGAGCAGCCCTTGTCCTTGAGCGCACGAATCAAATCCATTGCCCGGTCAAAATGTCTGATAGCAGCCGTTTCCGTCACCTCGAACTGTAGCCGTGCAGGATCCACTCCAGTGCTATCAAATTTGTGAATAATGTAATCCTTCAAGTCTTCATCACAGACCGTTTTTCCTGATAAATTCACCGCAAAGCACTGATCACTATTTGGCGTTTCCTGCAAATAGACAAAGATTTTATCGAGTACCCAGCGGTCGATATCCTCTATCAAACCATAATGCTCGGCAGCGGGAATAAACTTGCCTGGAGGAATGATGCCACCTTCCCGATCAAGCATTCTTACCAGCACTTCGTAGTGCCCCGCATGTTTAGCGCCCTTACTGACCACCGGCACGATTGGCTGACAATAAAGAACAAAACGATCTTCTTCCAACGCTTCAGAAATAATAGGTATCCATTGGGCAATGCTCTGTCGCTCAGCCACTTCAACACTGCGATACTGAAAATGGATGCGGTTGCGACCCGACTCTTTAGCTGAAGCGCAAGATGTCCCCGCCTCCACCAATACATCAATTTCTGACGTAGTACTCCGATCAATCACCTTAGCCCCAATGCTGGCACCCACTTTCAAGCGCCTTTCGCCCCAAGGAAAACTAAAGTCTTTTATCTGCCAAAGCAGTTGCTCGGCCAATTCACGACTCTCATCCACACCGAGCTCATTAAGTAGCAAGGCAAATTCATCATTACCAATTCTCGCCACCACATCTTTGGGACCGGCCTGTTTTTCCAACATTCTTGCAAATTGGCATAGCAGCTCATCACCCGCATTATGTCCACAGGTATCGTTAATCACTGAGAAATTGTAAAGATCGATGTACAACAGCGTATGAGTACTGTCATTTAGATGGGCAGCGTCAATTGCCTTGAGAATTTCGTTCTCAAGATAGCGACGATTGCCCAATTCGGTCAACGGGTCATGGGTAGCCTGCCAGGTCAACCGAGTGGAAATTCTTCGGGCCTCGCTCACGGAGCGGAACACGAGAACCACGCCCGTCATTTCATTGAGCCGGTTACGTAATGGCGTTGCTGACGCCACCACCTGCAGGAGTGGTTGCCCTCCAACCTTCAACATCGTGTTATCAGCAACATCGACGGTTTTGCCCCGCGTCAATGCTGTCAAACAGGGTGACTCAACTACCTCACCATCTTCATCGACCAGCACCATCAGGTCGTCGATATACTGGTTTGGCTGGGAGTCGTTCACCCCCAACAACTCCATACCAATTGGATTAAGGTGCTCGACAAGGCCATGCTTGTCGACCATCAAAATACCATCTACTACCTGGCTGAAAACAGCACTCAGTAATTTTCGTTGATGGAACAGTGCCTCAAGGTTCACCGACTGAAGGGTGACATCCTGAAACGCCATCACATGACTCTCTGAATTTTCAACGGACTGAAAATATTCTACCCGTAGATTGAGATCCTCACCTGCTGCAGTGGCTCCCTCGATAGAGGCTGCGTCACCACTACCTATAGCTCCATCGAGAGCCGTCCTGAGATCCGTATCTGCACTAATACCCGGCAACAATACTCGTACCGGTTTTTGTTTCAGTTGTTCCAAGCTATAACCAAAAAGCGACTGCAACGACTCATTGGCATCGAGAATGAGATGGTGATTATCGAGCAACAATAGGGGTATGTGTGAAGACTCAAGATACGCCGGGAACACCCCCTCTCGAACAACAAAAGCCTCACGCTGAGGATCCCTTCTCGCTTTAGCCATAATGGGGTCAAACGGCGCTTCAGCAATTTGCACCAAGCAACAGCGGCCCATATCTGGCAGCTCAATAGGTGTAAAACTCACCCTATGCAAGGGCATTTCTCGATGCCCAACGGCCATGATGGACTCAATATAATCCAGGCGATCAGGATCAATTTGTTGAGTCCAACAGGTAAACCTGTTTTGAAATAACGCCTGATCAATCGCTTTAGTGCAATCAGTCCCCACCAAGCCGGTAAAAAGGGAATCAAACGACCGCCCAGAGGCGTCTGCAGAAGACAACCCGGTCCAACCTGCCAACCATTGGTTCCAGCATCTAACCCTGAGCCGAGCATCAAGTAACATCACACCCAAATCCTGACTATTCAGGATGGCTAACGCCAAGTGCTCACCTACAGCAACGGCTGTTTGCAGATTAGGGTGAATGTCAGTATTCATAAGCCACCTGCCCAGTTCCTTTAACACACTGGTGTCTTGATATTAATAAGCCCGACTGGGCACTACTTCTATGAGCTCAGTATAAACGTCCTTTCTTCTTGTCCACTGAACTTCATACTATTTTGTGAGAAATTTAACGAAAAAACGTCAATCTTGCCAACTCATCTTTTAACCTTGCTCTAGAAGCTCTCGCATATTTATCAGTGCCGCATTAGCACGACTAATGTAGGAGGCCATCACCAGAGAATGATTGGCCAGAAAACCAAACCCACTGCCGTTAAGAATCATCGGGCTGTAGACCGCTTCCTGTGTTGCCTCTAGCTCACGAATGATTTGCTGCAAACTAGTCTTGGCATTTTTCTTCTCCAGCACTTGATCAAAATCGACTGCTATAGCCTTTAAAAGCTGGATCATTGCCCAAGTACTACCACGTGCCTCATAAAAAACATCATCAATTTCAAGCCAAGGGGTTTTCACTTCGACTTCATTAGGTGTGACCGTAGACTGTTTACCTGCAACATCACCCGACAAATCTGTATTGATTCGGCGCTGCCCGACACTGGCGCTAAGTCTTTGAGACAAACTCCCCAAGCGAGTTTCCAGCGTACCGAGCCAGTAACGCAAATTATCTGCTCGAGCATAAAACTGGGCGTTGTATTCATCCTCATCGGCCAACCGCTTAAGGTAGCCTCTCAGATAACCAACCCCTTCCCGATACTCTGACTCAGATGCAGGTAGTGCCCAGCTATTGTGATCAAAATTAAAGCGTGATTCCGCCAGCGCCAAATCAGTATCCTCAGCGGACTGGGACTGTGAACGACTGAATGCTTCTCGCATTGCCTTGCTGAAATCTCTTACCTGAATAATGGCCCCATACTCCCAATTAGGCAGGTTATCGAGCCATATTCCGGGTGGAGCTATATCATTGCTGATGTAACCACCGCGCTTGGTCAGCAGTGTTTCCACAACACCGATCAATGTAGCGGTTGTCGTGCTACCCCCAACCACGCTAACACTCTGCTCGGCAGCGTTGACACTGACATCAAAGGGCTCGGGCTCATCACTCCAAAACCAACCTAACAATAGCATCAGGGCCAAATAAACAGCCACACTCATCAAACTGATACGCAACCAAGGCGCGCCTTCCTTTCCAATACTGTCTTGACTCATATGTCCCTGTCCCATCATGCCTGCTACTATCGAGGTTCCTAATTCACCAGCCCGACGCAACCTTTTTCGCGCCCACTCAAAGCCTTTGATTTAGCCCTCTTTCTCACGAAGAACACTATGCACCGGCATGGTCACCGTCACTTTCGGACAGCCTTCAAATAAAAGCGTTACCCTATATTCCTCTCCATCTAACAAGCTTTTCTGCAGGCCGAACAACATCAAATGATAGCCTCCTGGCTCAAAGCTGATACTCCCACCTTTGGGCAAAACCACCTCATCAACAGGGCGCATAGACATTGTCCCGTTCTGATGAGTATGAGCATGAATTTCAGCACTACTGGCAACAGGTGATGTCGCACCTACTAACCGGCACTCTTGATTGAGCCCATTAGTCAGCGTCATGAATGCAGCCGTAACCGTCTGCCCGGGAGGCAAGCCCCTAATATAGGCATCACTTACTATCAGCCCATCACTACATGCTGTCATTGTTAACAGCACCAACAAAGATCCTACATATTTACCTAAAGACAACTGGGTAATTCCTCTAACGTTGAGATAGTGACTATAACACTGCACTCGGCACATCAACACTCAGAGTCCAGGACTTAATACTCGGCACCTAACCCTGGAAAATGTCTCTCGCACCCCATGTCGCTCCTCCGTACAATATCGAACCGGTGTTTGGTTGGCGACGTCCAACACAAAGTAAGCCCAGCGAGGAGCGCAATGCTAAACCGATTAATAACTATTTTTCTCTATGGACTGCTATTTTTGGTGCAATCCATAAGCGCGGAGGACTTGTTTCCATCGCCTTACAGCGCCACCCCACTGGAACAAACCGTACAATTCCTCCCTGTTGAAGAGGCCTACCGGCTGCTACCTATCGTTAATGGGGATCAATTGCTAATCAACTGGGAAATTGAACCCGGCTACTACCTCTATCAACATCGCTTCCGCTTTCTAAACAGCGACCTTCAATCCCTGGACGTCAGACCAGAATTTGCGCCTGGAAAACGTATCTATGACGACTACTATGAAAAAGAATTAGAGGTCTACTATCATCACACGCTCATCAGCCTGCCTTTGGATGCCAAGCTCTCCGAACTAGTTGTGGAGTCACAGGGCTGCGCCGATGCGGGTCTGTGCTATCCGCCTCGTAGACAACAAATTAGTATCGATGCTACCAATGCTTTAGCCATCGTCATCGAGGCCACCCAGCAGGCACCCAATAACGAAACCCCTATTCAAACATCACCAACTGGCAATTTGCCGCTGATGTTATTATTTGCACTACTGGGCGGCATGATTCTCAACCTTATGCCTTGTGTGTTTCCGGTCCTCTCCATCAAAGCTCTCAGCCTAACCAGTGCCCACGCCAACAAACATAGCAAACACCTCCACGGTCTCGCTTACACCCTAGGTATTGTGCTGAGCTTTATGAGCATTGCCGCCCTATTAATGATGCTCCGTCGTGGGGGTGAGGCAATCGGATGGGGGTTTCAGTTGCAATCTCCCGTCTTTGTTGGACTGCTAGTCTACCTGTTCGTCTTAATGGGCCTAAGCTTTTCAGGATTGCTCTCCATGGGAACCAAGCTAATGAGTCTCGGGCAATCCACCACTGAGGGGAATGGGCTGACAGCCTCTTTCATGACAGGCTTGCTCGCAACGCTCGTAGCCAGCCCCTGTACCGCCCCATTTATGGGTACGGCTCTAGGCTTTGCCTTGGCACAACCAGCCTGGCTGGCCATGTCAGTCTTTATCGCTTTGGGCCTAGGCATGGCGCTACCACTACTGCTGCTATCCTGGTGGCCAGGCATGGCGGAAAGAATGCCTCGCCCTGGGGTGTGGATGGAACGATTTAAGGAATTTCTGGCATTTCCACTTTATCTAACTGCCGTGTGGTTACTGTGGGTTCTGGGCCGGCAAACAGATAGCGATACCGTTACGGCTCTTATTGGTGGAATTGTTCTAATACTGTTTGCCCTCTGGTTACTGAAGGTTCACAAAAACACCCTGACAATTGTTATTGCGCTGATATTCGCAACCCTTGCTCTGATAGTCCCCTGGCAAACCCACCTCAATGACGACGACGCTACCAACCCTTGGGAGCCTTACAGCACAGCAAAACTAGAGCGCTTACGAGACAGCGGGAAGCCAGTATTTATCAATCTGACAGCAGACTGGTGTATCACCTGCCTAGCCAATGAAAAACTGGCTCTCAGTTCGGCGCAATTCTTGGAAGTACTTCAAGAGAAAAAGATCACCTACCTCAAAGGTGATTGGACCAACTACAACCCCGAAATCACCGCGCTACTGAATTTACACCACCGAAGCGGTGTACCTCTCTACCTGTTTTACCCTAGGGGCCCGAGCAATCCGCTCATTTTGCCTCAATTTCTCACAGAAAATATTCTACTGGAGGCCATTTATCAGCCAACTAATTAAAAATTACGGAAGATAGCGACCTATTTGACGAAGTTATCGAAGTTGACCGCCATTATGTCGGTATCCTCGGTAAAATCACACTGAAAACACGACAACCACGCAGAGGAAAATCTAAACAGCGTCCCGAAAAATCACAACTTCTACTTAAACTTGCAGCGAATAGAGCCAAACATCGAAAAAAAAGGAAAAATTGGACACTGCCAAGTTTTTAATGCAGACTTCTTCAAATCGCCCCCCCCTAAGGCGTGGCGATTAACACCATCGGAACAGACAACTCTGGCAGGGACATTATGGCGACCATACTGGTATTACACGGCCCAAACCTGAATCTCCTCGGCTCCCGAGAACCAGAGGTCTACGGCAATGAAAGCCTGGATCAGATCAATCAAGATCTCGCCGACACCTGTATAAAAAAAGGTCATCACCTTTTAGCCCTACAAAGCAATGCAGAATACGAACTAGTAGATCGTATTCACGATGCTCAAAAGGAAGGGGTTAACTTTATTATCATCAACCCTGCCGCTTTTACCCACACCAGTATCGCTCTACGCGACGCCCTGCTAGCGGTAGATATCCCTTTTATAGAGGTTCATCTATCCAACGTACATACACGAGAAGAGTTTAGGCATTACTCCTACTTTTCCGATATAGCCAAAGGCGTTATTTGCGGTTTTGGCGGCCTTAGTTACAAGCTGGCACTGACTGCAGCACTAGACCAACTTAACTCCTGACAACATTTTTACGATTTGGAGCAATAACAGATGGATATTCGTAAAATTAAAAAACTGATTGAACTGATCGAAGAATCTGATATCAACGAGTTGGAAATCAAAGAGGGCGAAGAATCAGTTCGCATTAGCCGTAACGGCCCAGTGGTTGCCGTAGCACCTTATGTTGCCGCCGCCGCTCCAGCTCCTGTTTCAGCACCTCAGACAATGACTGAAGCACCAACAGCAACTCCTGAACTATCAGGCCACGTGGTTAATTCTCCTATGGTTGGCACCTTCTATCGCTCATCTGCTCCCGGCGCCAAGCGCTTTGTCGAAGAGGGCCAGAAAGTCAACGTTGGCGATGTACTCTGCATTGTTGAAGCCATGAAAATGATGAACCAAATCGAGGCCGACAAAGCAGGCACCATCGGCGCCATTCTAGTTGAAGATGGCGAACCCGTAGAATTTGACCAGCCGATGATCACCATCATTTAAGCCACAGCCGACAGGAGTAACAGTCATGCTGGAAAAAGTGCTTATTGCCAACCGCGGTGAAATTGCACTACGAATTTTGAGAGCCTGCAAAGAGCTCGGCATCAAAACCGTAGCAGCCCATTCCAAGGGCGACGCCAGCCTGAAACATGTCTTGCTGGCAGACGAAACAATCTGCATTGGGCCCAACCCCTCTGCACAAAGCTATCTAAATGTACCCGCCATCATCAGCGCAATGGAGATATCCAACGCTCAGGCCGTCCACCCCGGCTATGGCTTTCTCGCTGAAAATGCTGATTTTGCCGAACAGGTAGAAAAAAGTGGTTTTATCTTTATTGGACCAACCGCTGACGTCATTCGCAAGATGGGCGACAAAGTCGCCGCTATCGACGCCATGAGAAAATCAGGTGTTCCCACAGTGCCAGGCTCAAATGGCCCACTGACGGATAACCAAGAGAGAAGCAAGGCCATTGGCCAGGAAGTGGGTTATCCCGTCATCATCAAAGCTGCCTCTGGCGGCGGTGGTCGAGGCATGCGCGTAGTCCGCAATGAAGGCGAGCTCATCAATGCCATCCAAGTCACCAAAGCCGAAGCAAAAGCTGCCTTCGGTGACGATACGGTATACATGGAGAAGTTTCTGGAAAATCCACGTCATGTGGAAGTCCAAGTACTGTCAGACGGCCAGGGCCACGCCATCCACCTAGGCGATCGAGACTGCTCTTTACAACGTCGCCACCAGAAGGTTCTCGAAGAAGCTCCCGCTCCCGGTATTCCCGATGATATTCGCAATGAAGTACTGCAAGCCTGCGTTAATGCCTGCATCGAAATAGGCTATCGTGGCGCCGGTACCTTCGAATTTCTCTATGAAGACGGCGGCTTCTTTTTCATCGAGATGAATACCCGCGTGCAAGTGGAACACCCCGTCACTGAAATGATAACGGGTGTAGACATCGTCAAGGAACAACTGCTAATTGCCAGCGGGCTCCCACTTAGCTTTCGCCAGGAAGACATTATCTTTCGCGGCCACGCCTTCGAATGCCGCATTAATGCAGAGGACTCCAAAACCTTTATGCCCAGCCCCGGCAAGATTACCGCCTACCATGCACCCGGCGGTAACGGTGTGAGGGTCGACTCTCATATCTATGCAGGCTACACCGTCCCACCGCACTACGATTCACTGATAGGAAAAATTATCACCTACGGTAAAGACCGAGATGCCGCACTGTCACGTATGGCCTCTGCGCTGGACGAGCTTCATATTGAGGGCATTAAAACTAACACTGAGCTACAGAGAGATTTGGTCCGTGATAAAGAATTCCGTAAGGGCTGTGTCAATATCCACTACCTAGAAAAGAAACTGGGCCTTTAAAAACAACCACACACTAAATGCTCAACTAGCACAATAAAAAAAGCCCCGCATGCCGGGGCTTTTTATCCATAAAAATTCTTCATAGGAAACGCAATGCCCTGGCTACAGCTCAGAATAAACAGCTCGCGAGAACAAGCCCAACGCATTGAAGACGTGTTGCTGGAAGTTGGTGCCGCCTCAGTCACCTTTGAAGACAATGCCGACGAACCGATACTGGAGCCCGCACTAGGAGAAACGCCATTGTGGGGGCAAACCCGGATTACCGGGTTATTTGACGCTGAAACCAATACTGACGCCACCAACCAGATTCTGAAAAACAAGCTAGGACAAACACTTCCAGACCACAGCTGGGAGCTACTAGAAGATAAAGACTGGGAGAGGGAATGGATGAAACACTACCAGCCCATCCAGTGTGGCGAGCGACTATGGATTTGCCCCAGCTGGCTAGCCCCACCTCAACCAGAGAGCATCAACTTACTACTCGACCCAGGCCTCGCTTTTGGTACTGGCACCCACCCAACCACATTTCTTTGCTTGCAGTGGTTGGATGGAATACACCTAGACGGCAAAACCGTTACCGACTATGGCTGTGGATCTGGAATCCTAGCTATTGCCTCATTACTCTTGGGCGCCACATCTACTATTTGTGTAGATATAGACCCCCAGGCCCTAAGCGCCACTGCTGACAACGCACAACGCAATGGGCTCGCACCAGACCGAACGCCTGTTTACCTACCCGACCAGGCACCAGAAAAAACAACCGATATAATGATTGCCAATATACTGGCTGGCCCATTAGTCTCACTGGCACCAAAACTGGCTTCGCTGACCAATTCTGGAGGAAGGCTTTGTTTATCCGGAATTATCGAGAGCCAAGCCCAGGAGGTTATCGACAGCTACCAGCCGTGGTTTGATTTTGACCCGCCAGCCAGCAGCGAACAGTGGGTACGACTGACCGCTGTTAAGCGCTGACGCATCCCAGTAGAATAGACTCAATTAGGTAACGGTTCTGCCCGCACATCATGACTGAGATTATCGCCCGCTGCCCGGGTTGCTCGGCATCCTTCCGCGCAAATCCGGCACAGATTGAAGCCTCTAATGGCCAAGTAAGCTGCGGTACCTGCCTACTCATATTTGATGCCCGTGCTCATCCGATAGAAAATGAGCCAGAAAAAGACAACGTTCCTGAAAAAAATCTCTCCCTCGATAGTGATGACTTGTTGATATACGACGATATGGATATCAGCGTACTTGACACTTATGAGCAAGAAGGTGATGAGCAACAGAAAGAATCTACACCCGACAAGATGGCTCACACTGATATTAAGCCCCATATCGAACCCGAGCCCCCTGAGTATTTGAAGCCAGCAGACAACATCAACTCTACCGGGTCATCTCAAGATTTAGCTTCCACAGACCTCTCTCTACCAGATCCTATCCAGCAAGACCTACTGACGACAGCGACACATAACGCAGCTGATCGCCCTCAGATAAAAACCGAACCCGGCTTATTTGAACCTAACGAAACAGCTACCCCCAGTTTTCTGCTAGGTGAGCCAGAATTATCCCAGCGTCAATGCCTAAAAATGGCTCTCTGGCCAACGCTCTCAGTATTAGCAGCTCTAGCGCTTGCCTTACAGTACGTATACTTCCACGCAGATATTCTCGGCTCCGACCCAGCACATCGCCCCTGGCTCAACCATTTTTGCAACATCACAACATGCCAACTACCTAGCATGAGTGACACAACGCAAATACGTAGCAGTAAATTATTAGTGCACAGCCACCCCGATGAACCCGGCGTGCTTATCGTAGATGCAGTGATTATCAATGAAGCTGACTTTGACCAGCCTTTTCCCGAACTAGCGCTCAATTTTGAGGACTTACAAGGAGCCTCCGTTGCCCGCCGAAAATTCAGACCCGATGAATACCTGCACGGAGAGCTGACTGGCGCGACCATCATGCCCGCCAACCAGCCGGTGAAACTGACACTAAAACTACTTGATCCAGGTTCAAACGCGGTTAACTACTCGCTGTTCATCCCGGAATAAACTTTTTCCCAGCACCAACAACAGGTATCATAACGGCCCATTTTCAACCCTCACCAACAGGCAATTGAGGCTCTATACCGTGGTAAAAATTGGCGCTCATGTATTGGAAAACAGAACCATTCTGGCCCCAATGGCCGGCGTCACTGACTTGCCTTTCCGTCAACTCTGCCGTCAACTCGGTGCGGGCTTAGCTGTTTCTGAAATGATTACCGCTGACACAAGCCTCTGGAAAAGTCGAAAAAGCCAACAAAGGCTGATACACCGCGATGAATCCTCACCTCGGTCTGTTCAAATTGCTGGCAGTATACCGGCCATGATGGCTGATGCTGCCCAACAAAATGTGACACTGGGTGCAGAAATTATCGATATCAATATGGGCTGCCCAGCCAAAAAGGTGTGCAAACGTGCAGCAGGCTCAGCATTGCTTCAGGACGAATCGCTGGTACAGGATATCCTAAAAGCGGTAGTAGCAGCCGTCGACGTTCCGGTCACCCTAAAGATTCGTACTGGCTGGGACAGCCAAAACCGAAATGCCGTCACTATTGCACGGATCGCAGAAGATTCCGGAATCAGCGCCTTAGCCGTCCATGGTCGAACGCGTGCCTGTAAATTTATTGGCCACGCCGAGTACGACACCATTGCCGCAGTAGTGGAAGCCATCTCTCTACCCGTCTTTGCCAATGGCGACATTCATACCCCCCAACAGGCTAAACAAGTACTAGATTACACCGGAGCAGCGGCAGTGATGATTGGCCGTGGCGCCCAGGGAAACCCTTGGTTGTTCCGAGAAATAAACGGCTATCTTGAGCACGGAGTGATACCAAGCCCGCCATCACGGGAAGAATTGGCCAGTACTGTTAGCCACCATATTCAAGCCATCCATCAGTTTTATGGCGAATATCTAGGAATACGGATTGCCCGTAAGCATGTGGGCTGGTACGTTAACGCCCTGCCAAGCGGTAGAATGTTTCATCAGTATTTCAATCAACTTGAAGACCCCTATCAACAAAAACAGAGCCTGCACAATTTTTTTGCAGCGCCAAAAAATAATTGGGACCAAGCCGCATGAGCGCCATCGACACTTTTACCATACAGGCAGAGACGGACGCCGAACGATCCACAATAACTCACCAGCATGAGTCACTACGCCAGTGTGTGGAGAGCGCCCTAAAACAATATTTTCTTCATCTGGACGGCCAACCCGCCAATGACCTCTACCAGCTGGTACTCAGCGAGGTGGAAGCCCCCCTTCTGGAGGCCGTGCTGACCTACACACGCAACAATCAGAGTAAAACTGCGCAAATGCTGGGACTCAACCGAGGCACGCTGCGCAAGAAACTAAAACAATACGACTTACTTTAAAAACAACTGACGAGGACACCATGAGCGACCTGCGTAAAGTTTCCCGCGCCCTGATCAGCGTATCTGACAAAACTGGTATTGTTGAATTTGCCCGAGGACTGAGCGCCCAGGGCGTTGAGCTTCTCTCTACTGGTGGCACCCATCGCCTGCTTAACGATAACGGTATCACTGTGCGGGAAGTCTCCGACTACACAGGTTTTCCAGAAATGATGGATGGCCGAGTAAAGACACTGCACCCAAAAGTTCACGGCGGCATACTTGGTCGACGTGGAATTGATGACGACGTGATGGCCAAGCACGACATACTTGGCATCGATATGGTTGTTGTTAATCTTTACCCCTTCGCCGCCACCGTTGCCGACCCAAATTGCGACCTACCCACTGCTATCGAAAATATCGATATTGGTGGCCCCACCATGGTTCGCTCAGCAGCAAAAAACCACAAAGATGTGGCCATTGTGGTGAATGCGGGTGACTACACCTCCGTACTAGAGGAGATGCAAAATCAGGATGCACAATTGGGTTATGAAACCCGCTACAACCTGATGGTTAAAGCATTTGAACATACCGCAGCCTATGACGGCATGATTGCCAACCATTTTGGCGCACGCGACACGTCAAATGAAAAACGTAATTTCCCTAACACCTATAACGTGCAATACCTGAAATCTCAGGAAATGCGTTACGGTGAAAACCCTCACCAGAATGCTGCTTTCTATGTGGAAGAAAACCCCGCAGAGGCCAGTATCGCCACAGCCAGACAGCTACAGGGTAAAGAGCTGTCTTACAACAATATCGCCGACACCGATGCCGCACTTGAATGCGTCAAACAGTTTGACCAGCCCACTTGTGTCATTGTGAAACACGCCAACCCCTGTGGCGTTGCTGTCGCCACTGACATCAAGACCGCTTACGATCTGGCCTTTGCTACTGATCCTGAATCAGCCTTCGGTGGCATTATTGCCTTTAACCGTGAGCTGGATGCCGAAACTGCTGCGGCTATCTGCGATCGTCAATTTGTCGAAGTCATTATCGCGCCAAGTATCTCAGATGCTGCCCGTGAAGCGGTTAGCACCAAGAAGAACGTACGCCTCCTGGAATGTGGCGAATGGGATGCATCAGTACAAGCTAAGGGTTTTGACTACAAACGTGTCAACGGCGGCCTACTAATTCAAGACCGCGACAAAGGCATGGTAACTGCCGATGACCTGAAAGTGGTCACCGAGCGCAAACCTACCGACGCTGAATTGGACGACATGCTGTTTGCCTGGAAAGTGGCCAAGATGGTGAAATCCAACGCCATCGTCTACACCAAAAATAACCAAACCATTGGTGTTGGTGCCGGCCAGATGAGTCGGATCAACTCTGCACGAATTGCGGCCATCAAAGCCGAACATGCCGGCTTAGAAATTAAGGGGGCAGTTATGTCATCCGATGCCTTCTTTCCCTTCCGTGACGGTATAGACAATGCTGCAAGTGTCGGCATTAGCTGTATCATCCAGCCCGGCGGCTCTATTCGTGATGAAGAAGTTATTGCCGCAGCCGATGAACACGGTATGACCATGGTGTTCACCGGGATGAGACACTTCCGACACTAAAGCTCAGAACGACCGAGGGCGACACAATCTTACCCTTTGTTCTTTTGCGGCGATTACACCATCCCGTGCACTAATTCAGGGTAATCGCCGTTTTCATTTTCAGGCAAGACAGGTAAAACGCATCCATGAAGATTCTGGTCATAGGCTCAGGTGGTCGCGAACACGCACTGGCGTGGAAAGCTGCTCAAAGTAACGATGTTGAAACCGTTTTTGTGGCTCCGGGAAATGCCGGCACGGCTCTAGAACCAAAACTGGAAAATATATCTATCGACCCCGGTAACTTTAACGCATTGGCAGATTTTGCCGAAAAAAATCAGATCAACCTGACTATTGTCGGCCCCGAGCAACCGCTGGTTGATGGCATTGTGGATTTTTTTGCCGCTCGCGGACTACGGGCCTTTGGCCCCAGCAAAGGCGCCGCACAACTGGAAGGCTCCAAAGCCTTCACTAAGGATTTTCTCGCTCGCCATCATATCCCTACTGGTGAGTACCAAAACTTTACTGAAATCGAACCGGCTCTCGCTTACCTCCAAGAAAAAGGCGCCCCTATTGTGGTCAAGGCCGATGGTTTGGCGGCAGGAAAAGGTGTCATCGTTGCAACGACGCTGGAAGAGGCAGAAACCGCCGTCAAAGACATGCTGGCGGGTAATGCTTTTGGAGAAGCAGGGCATCGCGTTGTTATCGAAGAGTTTTTGGACGGCGAAGAAGCCAGCTTTATCGTTATTGTGGATGGCAAAAACATCCTGCCCATGGCCACATCACAAGATCATAAAGCCCGGGACAATGGCGACAAAGGCCCCAATACTGGCGGCATGGGCGCTTATTCACCCGCACCCGTTGTAACAACTGAAATTCACAATCGTGTGATGAAAGAAGTGATCGAGCCAACCGTTAGCGGCATGGCAGCAGAGGGCAATGATTACACCGGCTTCCTGTATGCCGGGTTAATGATTATGGCCGACGGCACCCCCAAAGTGATCGAATACAACTGTCGTTTTGGTGACCCCGAAACCCAACCGATTATGATGCGCCTGAAGTCCGACCTAGTGGCACTCTGTAATGCCGCACTGGACAAGCAACTGGACCAGTGCACCACTGACTGGGATTCAAGGGCAGCACTGGGCGTGGTATTAGCCGCCGGCGGCTACCCCGCCAGCTACAACAAGGGTGATGTAATTTCAGGTCTGCCAACGGCTAATGCCGACAGCAGCAATGAAAAGGTTTTTCATGCGGGCACCAAAGACATAGACGGACAAGTCACCACCAATGGCGGCAGAGTTTTGTGTGCTGTAGGTCTTGGCAATACAGTGACAGAAGCTCAGCAACAGGCCTATGAGCTAACTAAACGCATCTCCTGGGATAACGTCTACTACCGGACGGACATTGGGTATCGCGCAGCTGCGAGAGAAAAGTAGTTAATCCTCAACGCCTCCTGAGTGCCTCACTATATGCCTCTGCATAGCCGAGAAAGCAGACGCCTACTGCCTAGAAAGCCAAACATCTATTCCTTGGGCATTGAGCTGAAAATCCAAGGCCAGTACTTTATCCAAGGCCTGTAACTTTGCGTCAGGCTGTATAGCCTTAATGCGCGCCAATGTCATTCCCCTAAGCTCACGAACAATTTTTTGTTCTCGCTCTGGCTCATTTTTCAGAGAAAGAGCAATCTGTCGATAGTCTTCAATTTGAGCACAGAGCAATAATGACAGCTTTTCTGGTTTATCAACTACGCTGTAGTGAGTCAGATACATTCTCTGGGGCTGTCTACTCATCATTAGATCAATCGAACCTAGCAACTTGTCCGGGTCGAACTGTACTGGCGATGTGGTAGGTATAATAAATCGGTCATCCCCCATCACCATCTCCCGATAAGAAATTCCAAAGGTATCACCCGTAAACCATCCTTGACTCTGGGCATCCCAAATACAAAAATGGTGCTCTGCATGTCCTGGGGTATGACGAAACTCTAATACTCGCCCACCCAAATTAAGCTTTTCTCCATCCTCAACCACAAGCACCCGCTCTTCTAAAACCGGAATAATTTCGCCATATAATTGTGCAAATTTTTCCTCGCCATACACGGCTTTCGAACTCACAATCAATTGAGTAGGGTTAATCATATGTCGAGCACCCCGGGGATGTATGACTAACTGAGCTTCGGGATATCGCTGCATAAGTACACCAGCACCACCGGCGTGATCCAGATGTACATGGGTTGGAATAATATAACGAACAGCCTCACTGGGCAGCTTTAAATAGGCTAGCGCGTCAGCAATACCATCTGCCGTATGAGCTGTTCCTGTTTCTATAATGGCAACCTCGCCACCTTCTACCATTAGGTAGCAGCAAGCCACACCATGGCTGATATATCGAGCATCAATACAATACACACCATAACCTAGGTCTTCTACAGGATTAATTTTCATTTGGCCTCCACACAAAACGACCGTCGATTTTGCTACAATAAGCATCGGTTAAACAGTCCCGCGGTTAAATTCATGAGTTTACGACGTCTTTCTCCTCTCGACGGACTACTGCTTCAAGTAGACCATGCTCTGCGCACACTGGTGGTGGACGCCCCCGCACACGAAAGAAGCTCTCCAGCCAAGGAGGCGCCCGAGCAGAGTCTTTCTGATGAAGAAAGGCGTCATGCTGCAGGCCTGATGCGGGTAAATCATACCGGAGAAGTTTGTGCTCAGGCGCTCTATCAGGGGCAAGCTCTCACAGCAAAGTTAACCTCGGTTCGTAGTGAAATGGAACAGGCTGCTAACGAGGAAATCGACCACTTGGCGTGGTGCCAGGAACGAGTCAAGCAACTTGGAAGTCACTCCAGCGTCCTAAACCCCCTCTGGTATGGGCTATCTTTTGGTATTGGTGCTACGGCAGGACTAATCAGCGACAAGCTTAGCTTGGGATTTGTCTCCGCCACGGAAAACCAAGTATGCCAACACCTGGAACATCACCTTAAAAAATTACCACCTAAAGATGAGAAAAGCCGCGCTATTGTGGCACAAATGCTAATAGATGAAGAAAAGCATGCTCATGCGGCCCTAAGTGCTGGCGGCCTGAAGTTTCCTGCTCCGATCAAAGGCCTGATGACACTGTTATCCAAAGCAATGACCGAAACCAGCTACCGTATTTAAGCTATCGTGACCGAGCAGCCTCCTTGGCTTTTTCCTGGATCTCCCTGACGATGCCCACAATTCGCTCCTTCACCCATTGATGGGCTGGGGACTTAATGGTCCTGACATGCTGCACCAGTACCACAGGAACAGTGCTCTCGAAATCCAACTCTTCAGGATAAGGTTTACGTACAATCTGATACGTCTCACCCTCAATTTTCAAGTCGTGCATAGTCGCCATCATCAAACAATCTGTTTGCCACAACGCGTCCATTGCCGTCATCAACTGGGTAGTGACCAAACTCTTTTTTCGCTTTAACCCATGCTTGGTTAGCTCACGATCAAACCGGGTTTCTACCGCTGCTGAAACCACTCCGGACAGAAGCAAGTAATACTGAATAAAGGGGTATTCAAGCATATCCTTCAGGGTCAGCTTTTCCTTTTTTGCAAGCGGATGTCCAGCCCTCATCCACACAGCTGGGGTAAAATGACCCAGTGGCGTCATGTGATATTCATCGCAATACGGCCGAGCAATTTCAATGGCAAAATCCAGGTCGCCATCCTCTAGTACACGTTTTTCCTCATGGGGCTCACTGGTCAGCGTTAATGTCATAAAGGGTGCTTCTTTAATAAGCCTGCCCATCAATGTAGGTATAACCTGGATGGCAATAAACTCCGCCGCCATGATGCAAATTTCGCCTTCGTAGGTCATCGGATCGAATCGGCTCGGCGCCACTAAGTCTTCTACGCCAGACAAGACCATTGGCAGCTGTCGCCCCAACTCAATAGTCCTTGGCGTTGGTATCAGCCCTCGTCCACTTCTAATAAAGAGCGGATCATCAAACAGCTCCCTGAGCCTCTGTAGAGTCTTACTCATTGCTGGCTGAGTAATAAACATTCGCTCAGCGGCCTGAGTAACACTTTGCTCCTCTATCAGCATCTGGAGTGCCACCAGCAGATTCAGATCAATTCTTGATAATAGTTTGGCGTCCACCAACCATTCCTTTCGGTTATGTTACACATCATCTTAATACATTTGGATCATGGATGCTTGTTCACTATATTACCAACTGTACTCGTGAAGCCAAGTCTTACCAATCAATGCAGTTAATGACTTGGAGGCTTCACAAGCAAGTTTATACCTCTTACTCCCTCTATATCCTTTAAGGCAGCAATAGCTGCCTTTTTTTTGCTTGAAAAATGCCCAGAACAGAACACTCAGCGGAAGCATTGCTCAAAGGCTAGCCTTCAAAGGTGAGAAACTAAAAAAATTTCGCTAAAACATGATAATCAGGAGACGTGGTATTTTTCGCCAAAAGCTATACAGGTGATCGCATGTCGTAACTGTGAGTAATATCTACACCACCCTTTGCCAGCATAATCGATGCCGAGCAGTATTTTTCAGCCGACAACTTCACGGCATTGCGAACCATACTCTCTTTCAGATTGTTGCCCGTGACCACAAAGTGGAGATGGATTTTAGTAAAGACCGAAGGTACCGCATCAGCACGCTCAGCCTCGATTTCAGCAATACAATCTATGACATCCTGACGGCTTTTCTTGAGGATATGAATCACATCAAAGGACGAACAGCCACCCATGCCAATCAGCAGCACTTCCATCGGGCGAGCGCCCTGATTTTTTCCACCGTGATCCGGCGGACCATCCATGACAAGACTATGACCCGTTTCTGACTCGGCAATAAATTTGGCGTCTCCGCCCCAAGTAATTTTTGCTTTCATAATGCCCTGAATTTTAAAACTAGTTGCCAAAAGTGTCGAAAGCCTAACATAAATGGCGTGCTTTTCGCCGTAGAATCGACTACCCGGCAGACACTTTTGTCATAAGGAGCCGTATAACCATGATAAATTCGAGCTTGGCCGATGATGATTTTGTACCCATAATGGATTCTTTATATGCGAGAGATCACAAACGGGGAGAATCCGAGTTGGCACCAGCACCAATAACACCTCACATTCCCAATGTAGAAGAGTTCTTAGTTCACTGTCACCGCAGAAAATATCCTGCCAAAAGTACCATCATTTATGTTGGTGATCAGGGCGATACGCTCTCTTATATCATCAGGGGATCAGTAACGGTTCTACTCGAAGATGATGATGGTCGCGAAATGATTGTCGCCTACCTTAACGAAGGTGACTTTTTCGGCGAGATGGGCCTGTTTGAACAAACCGATAGAACGGCTTGGATTCGAGCTAAAACCGAATGTGAAGTAGGTGAAATCAGCTATTCCAAATTTCAGGAACTGTCCAAAGATCACCCCGAGTTTCTGTTTGCGATAGGCATTCAAATAGCCAAGCGTCTGAAAGATACCACCCGAAAAGTAGGCGACCTTGCTTTCCTGGATGTGACGGGACGAGTTGCCCGCACTCTACTGGATCTGTGCAACGAACCCGACGCAATGACCCACCCCGATGGCATGCAAATCAAAATCACCCGACAAGAGATTGGGCGTATTGTTGGCTGCTCTCGGGAAATGGTTGGACGAGTCCTCAAAACACTGGAAGAACAGGAGCTTGTCTCTGCAAAGGGAAAAACTATGGTGGTGTATGGCACAAGGTAGCTTTATAAAACTCATTAGCAATAACAAGAGTAGCACCAAAAAAGGCCTTCAATGAGGCCTTTTTTGGTGCCGTAGAAATTAGTCCTTCCTAGCCTCAATTAAACATTTCCACCAATTTCAATCCTGGCTCCTCAGCTCGCATAAATGTCTCCCCCACCAGGAAGGTATTCACATTATGGCCTCGCATAGCGGCCACATCATCAGTGGTGAGAATACCGCTTTCTGTAACCACAATACGGTCATCTGGAATTTTACCCAGCAGACCAAAGGTCGTATCTAAGGTTGTATCAAAGGTGTGTAAATCACGATTGTTGATGCCAATCATCCGATTATCAATCAATAACGCTCGATCCAGCTCAGCCTCGTTATGCACCTCAATCAATACATCGAGACCCAATGCTACCGCTATACCATGCAATTCTTCCATCTGGGCCTGGGTCAATGCAGCCACGATCAACAGAATGCAATCTGCACCCAACACATAGGACTCATAAACCTGGTAAGGATCTATAACAAAGTCTTTACGTAACACGGGCAACCGGGTCGCCCCTCTCGCCATTGTCAGATATTCATCGGCACCCTGGAAAAAATCACGGTCCGTCAGAACAGACAAACAGGCCGCCCCTCCTTTCTCATAACTTCGAGCAATACTTACCGGGTCGAAATCTGGTCGGATCACACCCTTGCTTGGAGACGCTTTTTTAACTTCCGCAATCACTGCAGCCAAGCCCTGCTCAACTTTTGCTGCTAATGCATCGGTAAAACCACGGATATCACGGCCCGACTGGCACTGATCTCTCAACTGATCCAGTGAGACATGAGCACTTCGCTCTGCCACTTCCTCAGCTTTTCTCGCAAGAATTTTCTTTAAAACGGTAGGTGTCTTTAATGCTGTATTCATAACGATTATTCTGTTTCTTTTAGGCAATGGGTAAAGGTGGCAAGGTCACTAATTTTGGCTTTAGCCAGGCCGCTACCAATGGCATCCTGAGCCAAGCGGACCCCCTCAGACAAATCATTGGCAATTCCTGCTGTATAAAGTGCTGCACCTGCATTTAGCGCCACCATATCGGAGGCTGTAACACTTCCTTTTGACAATGCTTGTTTTGAAAGTGCTCGCTCAATCAAATCTAGGCTCTCCTTTGCATCGGCAACTTTCAAATCTTTGAGGTCACCGCGAGCAAGACCAAAATCCTCTGGGGATATGGAATATTCGCAAATATCGCCACTCTTTAGTTCGGCAACCCAAGTTTCAGAGGCAATGCTGATTTCATCTAAACCATCAGCCGAATGAACTACAAGCACATGCTCGCCACCTAGCTGTTTCATCACTTCTGCCACCGGACGAAGCCACTGACGATCGTACACACCGAGCACCATATTCGGCACACCGGCAGGATTAGTTAACGGCCCGAGTAAATTAAAAACTGTTCGAACACCCAACTCTTTTCGTGGGCCAATGGCATGCTTCATCGCGCTGTGGTGATTGACGGCAAACATAAAACCGACGCCGACCTCCTCAACACAGAGGGCTACCTGTTCTGAGGTTAAGTCCAGCCGGACTCCTGCGCATTCTAACAAATCGGCACTGCCGCTCTTACTACTCACTGAGCGGTTCCCGTGCTTAGCCACTTGAGCACCCGCAGCAGCTGCAACAAAAGCGCTCGCCGTAGATACATTGAAAATACCCGCGCTATCACCCCCGGTACCGACAATATCCACCAAGTGAGAACCCGATACGGAGACAGCCGTAGCCAATTCACGCATCACTTGAGCAGCACCCGTAATTTCGGCCACCGTTTCACCCTTCATGCGCAAACCTACCAGAAAGCCGCCTATCTGAGCATCTGTAGCATTGCCAGTCATTATCTGCTTCATGACATCGCGCATCTCGTTAGTACCGAGATCCCGATTATCCAATACCGCAGAAATTGCTTGTTGAATATCCATCATGCAGCCTTTCAGTCAGCTCTTGAGAAAGTTTTCGAGCAGGTCATGCCCATTTTCAGTGAGAATAGATTCTGGATGAAACTGTACCCCTTCCACAGCATACTCGCGGTGACGAAACCCCATGATTTCGTCAATACTTCCATCGTCTGTCTGCGTCCAGGCCGTAATTTCCAGGCAATCCGGTAAGCTCTCTCGATCAACGATCAGTGAGTGGTAGCGAGTTGCCTCAAACGGATTAGGCAGCCCCCGAAATACGCCCACATCATTATGGTATATAGGCGATGTTTTACCGTGCATCACGCTCCTTGCCCTCACCACCTTGCCGCCAAATGCCTGACCAATACTTTGATGCCCCAGACAAATACCAAGGATAGGTATTTTTCCAGAAAAGCGTTCAATGACCTCCACGGAAATTCCCGCCTCATTGGGCGTACAGGGCCCCGGAGAAATCACAATTTTTTCCGGAGCAAGCGAGGCCACTTCTTCTACGGTAATCTCATCATTACGAACAACGTTTACTTCTGCCTTTAACTCACCCAAATACTGGACCACGTTGTAGGTAAAGGAGTCATAATTATCAATCATCAATATCATAGTTAGGGCTCCTTAGACCACCAGATCTACAGCGCGAAAAATAGCTCGTGCCTTATTCATGGTTTCCTTCCACTCCAAAGCGGGCACTGAATCTGCCACGACACCAGCACCGGCTTGAACGTAAAGCTTACCGTCTTTGATGACCGCTGTACGGATAGCAATCGCCGTATCCATATTGCCATTCCAACCAATATAACCCACAGCACCACCATAGACGCCCCGCTTCACTGGCTCGAGCTCATCAATAATTTCCATCGCCCGAATTTTTGGTGCACCGCTTAAGGTGCCTGCTGGCAATGTGGCTCGCAGTACATCAATAGCACTGGTACCGGGCTTCACTTGCCCCGTCACATTGGAGGTAATATGCATGACGTGTGAGTAGCGCTCCACTTTCATCTGCTCGGTGACCTTCACCGAACCGATTTGCGACACGCGCCCCGCATCATTTCGGCCCAAGTCAATCAGCATCAAATGCTCCGCGATCTCCTTGGGGTCATTCATCATATCCTCTTCTAAAGCCAAATCCTCTTCGGGAGTATGACCTCGACGGCGGGTTCCCGCGATAGGGCGAACCGTCACCTCACCATCCTCCAGCCGAGCCAGAATTTCGGGTGAAGAACCTGCAATATGAAAATCACCCAAATCGAGGAAATACATATAAGGAGAAGGATTGAGACAGCGTAATGCTCGGTACAGATTCAATGGCTCTGTATCAAAATCCGTCGACAGCCGCTGAGATGGGACCACTTGCATGGCATCGCCCGCCAGAATGTAATCCTTCACCTTATCAACAGCGGCTTTAAAGTTTTCTTCGCCAAAACTGGAGACAAATGCCGATTCATCCAATCCACCGCCATTGAGATTTACAGGAGGCAGCTCAGGTAATGGGTTCTTCAATTTAGCTTCAAGGTCGTCTAGCCGAGCCTGCGCATTGGACCAGGCATTAGGTTCCGCCGCATCTTCATGCACCACAAAAATCAGCTTGCCCAGCAAGTTGTCAAAAATGACGACCTCGTCGGAAGCCATCAGCAAAATATCCGGGTTACCCAAGTCGTCTTTAGGTGCAGAGTGCTTTAACCGGGGTTCTACATAACGCACAGTATCGTAGCCAAAGTACCCCACCAGGCCACCAGTAAATCTGGGCAGCTGCGGTAAATCAGGCATTTGGTACTGGGAATGGAAGTCTTCGACATCCTGTAACGGATCATCAGTAGTACGGGAGACCAGCACTTCACCGTCCCGCTCAATCACCAGTTTATCGCCGAAAACTTTGAGAATAGTAGTGGAAGGCAGCCCAATCAAAGAGTAGCGGCCCCACTTTTCTCCGCCATGTACGGATTCAAACAAGTAGGAATAGGGCCCACGGGCCAGTTTCAAATAACAGGATAGCGGCGTCTCAAGATCCGCCAGAATCTCTCGAACGACCGGAATACGGTTGTAGTTCTGCTCAGCCAATTCGGCAAATTGTTCAGGGGTCATGGTTATTCCCTTGCGCATACCAGCGCAGAATGATCAGACAACAGACAAGTAAGGGTGGCGCCTACGTTTAGGCAGCCCATCAGATCACTGGCTACGCCATCGCCAGCCCAGCTGGGCAGAATATGGTTGAGCAGAAAAGAAATGTTGACGGTTACCGTAAATCACCGATGTCTCCAAAAGAGTACGGGGCAAAAATTTGATGGTGCATTCTAATCGATTCGTACGATGCTGAAAAGTCAGCCTACCTGCGCCAATTCAGCCCGCATCGCATCAATGGCCTGTTGATAATTCTCTGCGCCGTAAATAGCGGAACCGGCCACAAAGGTATCGGCGCCCGCCTCAGCAATTTGGCGGATATTGTTGACCGTAACCCCGCCATCAACTTCCAACCGGATATTGAGGCCACAGCCGTCAATCAATGCTCGCGTTTCACGTAACTTATCGAGCGTCGCAGGAATAAATTTTTGACCGCCAAACCCGGGATTAACTGACATCAGCAGAATCATATCCACCTTGTCGAGCACATGCTTTACTTGCTCCAGGCCCACAGCGGGGTTCAACACCAAGCCACTTTTGCAGCCAGTATCACGAATTAATTGCAGTGAACGATCCACATGCCTTGACGCTTCAGGGTGAAACGTTATCCAGCTCGCTCCCGCGTCGGCAAAGTAGCCAATCAGTTGGTCCACTGGCTCGACCATAAGGTGGACATCAATGGGTGCCGTGATACCGTAATGACGCAATGCGGTACACACCATGGGGCCAATAGTTAGGTTAGGCACATAGTGATTATCCATTACATCGAAATGCACCACATCAGCACCCGCGTTGAGTACCGCATCGACCTCCTCTCCCAGGCGGGCGAAATCTGCAGAAAGAATAGACGGTGCTATCAAAAAATCAGTCATGTATATTCACTTTATTTAACCAGTTATACTTAAAAAACTATCGCAGGCTAACAAATCAGTTGCGACGTACTATGACGTAGAACGGTTACTGCTGCAATATTGCTTTAGCCGCCCTGTTCGTCGCGATTAGCCTGATCATAAATTGCCTGAAAGCGCTCCGCCCGAAAACCCTGAATACGCTTTTGGCCCACAAAAATAATCGGGACTCCCGTACCATTGAGCTTGGCATAATCACGCTTTCCTTTGCGAGATGTCTCAATATCGTACTCTTTAAAAGGTATTCCCTGCTGCTGAAAATAACGACGCGCTTTTTTACAATAACCGCACCAGACCGCACTGTACATCACCACTTGCCGCCGCGCTCGGGCATCAACCCGGCTCTCTCTGCTCTCTAAAAAATCACTGACAGAAATACTGACGGTATCAATGCTATTTACCTGAACCTCCACCTGCTCTGACGAGCCGTTGTCAGGCTTCGCATCGCTGAAATGCGTTTTCCCCGATTCATCTACCCATTTATAAATTTCTGCATGAATCGCCTGGGTCGCCTGGGTCGCCTGGGTCGCCTGGGTCGCCTGGGTCGCCAAGCCTAAGGCCAACATGACCATCACACACCATCTATAGACAACCATCGCCAACCATCCCTGTTTTACTGTCCAAACCATTCAATGGCACAAAGTATACCGAACATACTTCGGTTCTAACCAGTTAAGCGTTTATGTCAAAAAACCCGCCAATGCATACTTAATGAAATTCGCTGACAAATATGCGACAGTTTGCTTTCCAAAGGAACGGCTATCCAACAATATAAAGGTATCGCCACTCATGAGTTCTCATACCTATCGCCTGATCATTTCCTGCCCAGATCGGGTTGGCCTGGTCGCCGCTGTTAGTTCTTTTCTTGCGTCAGAAGGCGGATTGCTGACAGAAGCCAATTACTATCGCGACCCCGAATCGAACTGGTTTTTTATGCGTCAGGTGATTGCTGCCGATTCTCTCCCCTATGGTCCAGAAAAACTCAAACAGAGGTTCTCTCCTCTCGCGGAGCAATTCGATATGGAGTGGCGACTGACGGACACCAAGGTACCCAAACGGGTAGTTCTAATGGCCAGTAAACAGGCCCATTGTCTGTCCGACCTACTCTACCGCTGGCGCAGCGATGAAATGGCATTTGATATCCCCTGTGTGATCTCTAATCACGACGATCTTCGCAGCTATGTGGATTGGCACAAAATTGACTACCACCACACACCGGTTGATTCCGACAACAAAGCAGAGCACTTTGCCAATGTTGAACAGCTGATTGACGCCAGCAATGCCGATGTCATTGTGCTGGCTCGTTATATGCAAATTTTACCGCCAGACCTGTGCGCCAAATATCCGGGGCAAATCATTAATATTCACCACAGTTTTCTACCCGCATTTGTCGGCGCCAAGCCCTATCACCAAGCGGCAGAACGTGGCGTTAAGCTGATTGGAGCCACCTGCCATTACGTCACCAGTGATTTGGATGCTGGGCCAATTATTGAGCAAGATGTGGTGCGAATTAGTCATCACGACAGTATTCCCGACCTGGTTCGAAAAGGGAAAGATGTGGAGAAAACAGTGTTAGCAAGAGGGCTACGAAATCACTTGGAAGACCGCGTCCTGATGCATGGCAACAAAACCATTGTCTTTGAGTAACCACTCTTTTTTACTTGAACAGGACTGGCTTTTTCTTGAGTGAGCCTGGCTTTTACTTGAAAGCACCAAATTGGCCCAGAAGACTTCTGGGCCAAAACTAACATCAGGAAATCAGCCAAGGTTACGACCGGCTCCTCCCTGCAACCCAAAACTTCTGCATTTCGATGTACATAAACGATGCGGTCCACGCGATCAGAATCAGGCCTGTCAACGCCTCGAGTCCTGCGAGAAAACGAATGTGGCCAAGGGGCTCAATGTCTCCATAACCCAGCGACGTGTAGTTGCTAAATGAAAAATAACCACAATCCAGAAGGGAACCATCAAAATTACCCTCAAGTGAACCGTAACTACCCCACGTCAATAGCAGATAATAGGCGAAAGTGAACACCCAAATTTCCGTCACATGCGCAAGAAAAACACCGGACACACCGACCAACACTCGAAAACGTGGTTGAATTCGTAATCTAGGCAAAAAAATGGCCAGTCGATACAACGCCTCGTAATGAACCAACACGGCAATCGCTACCACGACACAATTGAAAAAGAATACTGTTGCCAACCCGTCCAAATCCCAACTCCAACTCCAACACTATCAAGATCGATGCACTGAACAATTACATTACATGCCATTCACTACACTAAATGTAACGCCTTTAACCCTGATTTGCATTACCCTTAACTCAAACCCCTCACGCTAATGCTTTGAAATCTGTGCCTACCAACTTTTACCGGCCTTCTTGCAATCCCTCGTCGTTGCCGTAACACTTGGCACATCTCCATTTGTGGCCCCAATATGAAACACTCTGACCTGCGAGAATTTATCGATTTCCTAGAACAACGCGGTGAATTAAAGCGCATCACAGCGGAAGTTGACCCCTATCTGGAAATGACGGAAATCTGCGACCGCACCCTGCGTGCCGGCGGGCCTGCACTGTTGTTTGAAAACCCCAAAGGGTTTGATATTCCGGTATTAGGTAATCTGTTTGGCACCCCTGAAAGAGTCGCCATGGGTATGGGCCAAGAGAATTTGTCGGGTATGCGCGAAGTGGGTGAATTACTCGCCTTTCTCAAAGAACCCGAACCACCCAAGGGCATGAAAGACCTGTGGGACAAACGCCATCAATTCAAGCCCATTCTCAATATGCCCACCAACGTGGTGAAAAAAGCCCCTTGTCAGGCCGTGGTGATTGAAGCTGATGACGTTGATCTGGGCAAACTACCAATTCAAACCTGCTGGCCCGGTGATGCGGGGCCACTGATTACCTGGCCACTGGTCATTACCCGTGGGCCAGAAAAAGAACGCCAGAATCTCGGTATCTACCGCCAACAGGTCATCGGCAAAAACAAACTGATTATGCGCTGGCTATCCCACCGCGGTGGTGCGCTGGATTTTCGTGACTGGCAACTGGCCCATCCCGGTGAACCGTTTCCCATTGCTGTGGCGCTCGGGGCAGACCCCGCCACCATTTTAGGTGCGGTTACACCCGTTCCCGACACCCTGTCCGAATACGCCTTTGCAGGATTACTGCGTGGGAAAAAAACGGATGTCGCCACCTGCCTTGGCAGTGACTTGCAGGTTCCCGCCAGTGCGGAATTTATTCTGGAAGGCTTTATTTACCCGGATGAAATGGCTGAAGAAGGCCCCTTTGGCGACCACACCGGCTACTACAACGAAGTCGAGCAATTCCCGGTATTTACCGTGGAGCGTATCACCCATCGCAAAGATCCGATTTACCACAGTACTTACACCGGCAGACCACCGGATGAACCCGCTATTCTGGGTGTAGCACTGAACGAAGTGTTTGTGCCCATATTGAAAAAACAGTTCCCGGAAATTACCGATTTTTATCTGCCACCCGAAGGCTGCTCCTACCGCATGGCCGTCGTGACCATGAAGAAGCAATACCCCGGCCACGCCAAGCGGGTGATGATGGGGGTGTGGTCGTTCCTCCGCCAGTTTATGTACACCAAGTTTGTGATTGTTACCGACGACGATGTGAATGCCCGAGACTGGAATGATGTGATCTGGGCGATGACTACCCGAATGGATCCACGCCGCGATACCGTGATAATCGACAATACTCCCATCGACTATTTGGACTTTGCCTCACCCGTTTCCGGTCTCGGATCAAAAGTTGGGTTTGATGCCACCAATAAATTGCCCGGAGAAACCAACCGTGAATGGGGCACGCCAATTGAAATGGATGCCGCGGTGAAAGAGAAAATTGATGGGCTTTGGGATTCACTAGGAATCGATTAGAGTCGCCAACTTAATAAGAGTGTCGTGCTTATTTATTTCGCTGAACAATTCCCATCATCTTATAGATCAACTGTGCCGCAGCAAACTCATAGGCATGAAAACCCTGAATCGGCGCAAATTCCATTAAATCAAACCCGATAATCTCTCGCTGATCCGCTATGGACTCAAACAGGCTCAGAGTTTGATACCAACCCAAACCACCGGGAACCGGGGTGCCGGTGGATGGGAAAACGGATGGGTCCATGCCGTCGATGTCCAGAGTAAAAAAGACTTTTTTCGGGAAGTCATCCGGCAGGGTAATCTCGGTGATATTGTTAGGCACCAGCTGATCGGCATCCTGAAAATGCACACCGTATTTTTCTCGGGCTTCTTTTTCTTCTTCACAGTAAGCACGGACGCCTAACTGGTAGAGAGGAATCCCCAAATCTACAATTCGTTTCATCACCGAAGCATGGCTTAGGGGGTTGCCTTCATAGGCATCGCGCAAATCGGCATGAGCGTCGATCTGCACCACGCCAAAATCGGTAATACCCGCATCCAGTAAGCCCTTAATAACACCGCCGGTTACCGTATGTTCTCCACCAATGGCTATGGGTATTTTCCCTAGGGATACAACCTCTTTGGTAGCCGCTGCTATGCGTTCTATCACAGCGGATTCTTCGCCCTCACAATCAATGGCTTCTCGGGTATAAATACCCCGCTCACAGGGCGTGCTTTTGCCATCCCAGGTTTCCAGTTGCCAGGAGGCATCGAGAATGGCCAAAGGACCTTTGGCAGTACCGCCACCATAGCTCACGGTTCGCTCATAAGGCACGGGGATAATATGGAACAGAGCATCAGTCGGGTCGCCCTGTGCTATTTCGGAGCCGAGAAAGTGTGGGTATTCACTCATTGCTGTATCACTCATTTCTCATGCTCTCAACTTTTAAACTTCAAATCTCAACTTAAGCGACTTTTAAAATCGTCATACCCAAACTGCTTCACCAGCCTCAGTTCATCCGTTTCCGAATTCCAAATGGCAATCGATGGCAGGTTAATACCATTAAAGGTGGTAGTTTTCACCATGGTGTAGTGGCTCATATCATCGAAGACCAATCGCTCGCCCACTTTAAGGGGCTGGTTAAAACTGTAATCGCCAATCACATCACCGGCAAGGCAGGTCATCCCACCCAAACGGTAAGTGTGTGGATACTGCTCCGGCAAACCCGCGCCCAGAATATCCGCACGATAGGGCATCTCCAGAGTATCGGGCATATGGCAGGTGGCCGAAGTATCAAGAATGGCCAGATTCATATCATTCCAAGTGAGATCCAGCACTTCCGATACCAGCACACCGGTATGAATGGCTACCGCTTCTCCCGGTTCCAAAAAAACCTGTACGTTATATTTTTCACTAAAGGTTTTTACCAGTTCGATTAGCTCATCCACGTAATAATCCGGCCGGGTAATATGGTGCCCACCACCAAAATTGACCCACTGCATTTGATGCAATACATCACCAAACTGTGCGTCCACCGCAGCAAGGGTCCGCTTTAGAGGCTCAACACCCTGCTCGCACAGGGTATGAAAATGCAGCCCCGTTATTTCTATGGCGTGCCCTTCAAGCGATTGGCCTTCAAATTGACTCCGGGGAATACCCAACCGCGAACAGGGCGCGCAGGGATCATAGATAGCCACATCGCCTTCGGAATGTTGGGGGTTAATGCGAAGTCCGAATTGCAACTGAGGGCGAACCTCTTTGGCCGCTTTCAACAGTGGCTGAAACCGTTGCCACTGACCAAACGAGTTAAACACCACATGGTCGGCGATTTCGAGAATTTCCCGCAGGTCAGTCTCAGTGTAGGCGGCAGAAAACACATGCACTTCACCGCCGTATTCTTCTCGGCCCAACCGCGCTTCATGCAAGCCACTGGCACAGGTACCGGAAAGATATTTGGATACCAGTGGTGCAAGATTCCACATAGAAAATGCTTTGAGTGCGGCCAACACCTTGGCACCGCTCTCTTCCTGTACCCGATTGAGAATTTTCAGATTGCGCTCAACCGCCACCTCATCCACCACAAAACAGGGAGAAGGCACTCTACTGACGTCAAAGTCTTCAAAAGGATTTCTGCGACCTGACATCAGGCCAGCTCAAACTCTGGATCTTCAATCACCACCCAAGGAAGACCGTATTTATTCATATCCTCCATAAAGGGGTCTGGGTCCAATTGTTCCATATTCCAGACGCCGGGCTTCATCCATTTACCTTCCAGCATCATCTTGGCACCGATCATGGCGGGCACGCCGGTGGTATAGGAAATGGCCTGGGACTGAACTTCGGCATAGCACTGTTGGTGGTCGCAGATGTTATAGAGGTAAACGGTTTTTTCTTTGCCGTCTTTTATACCCGTTACCACGCAACCAATACAGGTTTTACCTTTGGTGCGAGGGCCAAGACTGGCGGGGTCAGGCAACAGGGCTTTTAGAAACTGGATGGGGACGATTTGCTGGCCGTTGTATTCCACTGGCTCAATGCCGGTCATACCCACATTGCCCAGTACTTCCAGGTGTTTTAGATAGGCATCGCCAAAGCTCATCCAGAACTGGGCTTTTTTCAGCGAGGGGAAATGCTTGGTGAGGCTTTCCAGCTCTTCGTGGTACATACGGTAAATATTGTAGGTGCCAACGCCTTCCGGGCAGGTGAAGGTCTGCTGGGTGGACATGGCGGGGGTTTCCACAAACTGGCCGTCTTCCCAGTGGCGACATTCTGCGGTGACTTCGCGGATATTGATTTCCGGATTGAAGTTGGTCGCAAAGGGGTAGCCGTGGTCACCACCGTTGACGTCGATAATATCCAGGGTGTGGATTTCATCAAAATAGTGTTTGGCGATATAGGCGGTAAACATGTTGGTGGCACCGGGATCAAAACCAGAACCCAGCAGGGCCATTAACCCGGCTTTTTCAAATTTCTGCTGATACGCCCACTGCCAGCTGTATTCAAATTTGGCGGTATCCAGTGGCTCGTAGTTGGCGGTATCCAGATAGTGCACGCCAGTTTCCAGGCAGGCATCCATTATGGTGAGATCCTGATAGGGCAACGCCACATTGATCACCATATCCGGTTTTACCCGGCTGATCAGTTCCACCAGTTCGGAGACGTTATCTGCATCCACTTGAGCAGTTTCGATGGGCCGGTTAAGTTGGGCCGCTATTTTTTTGCACTTTGCTTCATTACGGCTTGCGAGCACGATTTCTTCAAACACATCCACTAACTGTGCACATTTGTGAGTTACCACGCCGCCGACACCGCCGGCACCTATAATCAGTATTTTTGACATAACTGATTCCTTCAATAACTAAGACTTAATATTAAAAATGGTGACTTTTTCGTGAGTACACCAACCGGACACCCCTGAGGCGAAAAAACGCATTTTTAATCTCGTTCAAAATAAGTATAGCCATTCAGGCTATTACTAAATGTTTGTAGCATTTGCCGCCGCTCAACAGCGGTAATGCGGCCAGATTTTACCGCGGCCTCGGCACTGACCCGGAATTGCTCATAGAGTTCTTTGGGGCTGTATTCCACATAGCTCAGAACATCACCAATGGTGTCGCCCTGTATTTCTTCAACAAACTCAAACTGGCCATCGCTATCAATACGAACACTGGCCACGTGGGTATCGCCAAACAGGTTATGCAGGTCGCCTAGGGTTTCTTGATAAGCACCCACCAAGAATACGCCCAGGTAGTATTCTTCTCCTGCATTCAGTTCGTGCAATGGCAATGTGCGCGATTCACCATCGGCGTTGGCAAACAAATCCAGCTTGCCATCTGAGTCGCAGGTCAGATCGCCAATCACCGCTTTATTGGTGGGCTTTTCATCCAGGCGATGGATCGGCATGACGGGGAATATTTGATCGATAGCCCAGGCATCGGGCAATGATTGAAACAGACTGAAGTTGCCATAGTAAATATCGGCCAGTGCCTCATCGAGATTTTGCAGCTCGGGCGGTACCCGTTTGAGTGCTGGTAGCAAATCTCGGGTGCGCTGGAGAATTTCCAGATAGATATTTTCTGCCAGTGCCAGCTCACGCAACTGCAACTGCCCCTGGCGGAACATGCGGCGAACCTCTTCCCGGTAATGGACTGCATCGTTAAAGCACTCTTGCAGGCTTTCCTCGGTTAGGCCTTGAAGTGTTAACCAGAGGTTATGCAGAAAGTCATTGCTCTGTTCCGGTAAATGCTCGGGTAATGGCCGGGGTTTAAAATGACTGACATCGAGAATGTTAAACAACAGGGCCGACGAATAGGCCACGGTTGCGCGACCTGATTCAGTAATAATGGTGGGGTGAGGAATCTCACTGTTATTGAGCGCTTCACCTATGGTCTCAACGATATCCACACAGTACTCTTCAATGGAATAGTTTTTACTGTGGGTATCATTGGTTTTGGCACCAGTGTAATCCACCGCCAAACCACCCCCAAGGTCGAGATAACCCAGAGGAGCCCCCTCTTTGACCAGATCCACGTAGTAACGACAGGCTTCCTGCAAGCCATCACGAATATTTCGAATATTGGGGATTTGTGAGCCAATGTGATAGTGCATTAACTGTAAGCAGTGCAGCATGCCAGCTTCACGCAGTTGATCGACCACATCCATTAATTGATTGGTGGTCAGGCCAAACAGGGATCGGTCGCCACCATCACCAAACCAGTGGCCTTCTACTTCTGCTGCCAGTTTTACCCGAACACCAATGAGCGGCTCGACGCCCAGCCGTTTTGATTCCTCCAGAATAATGGCCAGCTCTGAAGGGGTTTCGATCACAAAAAAGCACTTAAGGCCCAGTTTTCTGGCGTGTAGGCCCAACTCCACGAACTCAGCATCTTTATAACCATTACAGACAATGCAGGCTTCGCTATCCCGCAGATGGGACATGGCAATAATAAGCTCGGCTTTACTGCCCGCTTCCAGGCCATGGTGATACTGCGCACCAAATTTAGTGATTTCTTCAACCACGTGGCACTGCTGGTTCACCTTGATGGGAAAGACGCCCCGGTACTCGCCCTGATAACCACATTCTGCAATTGCCGCAGCAAAGGTTTTGTTCAGTAGCGCAATGCGTTCGTCCAGCAAGTTTTCAATCCGCAGTAAAACCGGCATGGCATGTCCGCGTTGCTCGAGACCGGCAACAATGTCCATGAGGGAGGTTTCTAGCGGCTGGCTATTTTTGGATGTAACAACGGTCACCTCACCTTTATCAGAGAGACCAAAATAACCCGCACCCCAGTCGTTGATGCCATAGAGGCTAGCGGAGTCGGCTACCTGCCAACCTGTCATTTTATGGCGAGTCAAAGAAACCACCCCAAGAGCAGATCATTACTAGAAAAAATATGTAATAGAAAATCGTGATTAACTAAGGTCATTATCAGTACCCCTGTCGCAGACAAAGAGCAGTACCAACAACCGGAGGAACCAGGCCTCCGAACCCACGCTACTCTTTATTAAGTTATTCGGACTTATTAAGAATAACGTAAATTTACCCGCAAGAGAGGAACTCACTTTGAGGGGGCGCAACTTTTACAAAAAAACGATTTGCTGAAAAGAGAATTCTACTCTCATTGAATACGAATAATGACCATATAGAGCCCGCCAGTCACGTCTTGCACGACTTGCTTCGGGGCTAATTTTTGCTTAATGCAATAACCCTAAGGTTTTGGCGAAAATAATCCTACTTGGCTATCAGCTCATATCTTCCCAAGGGTTGGCTTTATCAAACACCACATCATGCTCATAGCCAGGTACATGAACCCCATTGCAGGAAATCCGGATACCACTTTCATCAATCACTGGCTCGCCAAAACGGTAAACGACCTCAACACTGCCGTGATCTGATCGATTAGCGTAGTCCTCTGCCACTTGGCGAGTTTGCTCTCGACGCTGCTGGTAGTCCGACATCGCAGCACCATATCGGCTGGTCAGCATTTCCTCTACCTTACTGGGCGACAACACCACCGCCGTGGCATTGTTACCGCCAAATCCTTTTGAGTTAATAAAGGCTACATCCATTTTTCGATCGCTGACGTCCAAGTCCTGCAATGGAAAAAGCATATGCTCCTGAGACACGTCCTCAGCAATTTTATCCACCGTTTTAATGCCTGGAAGAATATCGTACTTAAAAGTACCTAATGTAAAGATTAATTGATCGCCACTTGCACCCGCTAAAGAATGCCCCACATAGGCCTTCGCCGCGGCTACTGGCCAATCATTAATATCAAAAGCCTCCGCCACGCGATCAAAAATTTCAGATTCTGTCACCCTATTTGCTGGAGTACTGGAACCGTGGGCATGAATGAAGCTATGTTGACGAACAGTCTCTTCACCCACAACAGCTATCGCAGATGCCACTGCTTTGGCAAAGGAAACATAGTTTCCGGCACCAGGGGCAGAGATGGATTTTTTAATACCATCGGCATTGATAAATACCTCGGGCACAGCACCGTGAATATCAGCACCTAGCTCCATAGCCAGAGCATCATCCATAAGAACTGTATATTGGGCACCCTCACCAATAGTGAAGCCACAGTTCTCGCCAAATGGCCGGCTGGCTCGCCGCCAATCAGGCTCGTCCGTGTCATCCAGCTTACAAAGATTTATGTCGGTGCCCAGTGCACCCATATTGGTAAACCCTTCCATGATTTCTGGTGTCAGGCCTGCCTCTGCACTCCCAACAACCGCCACTCTACGACGGCCACTGCGGATATCCTGAATTGCCGCTTGTAAGACATAAAGGAATGAAGCACAGGCGCCGGTAATCGCTGCGGTGTGACCTACACTTCCCAACACATAGGCATTGATGAAATCTGCCGGCATGGTATTTAGGGACATGGCGTACTGTTTCGAGGTTGTTCTCTCGCCCTTCAATCTTGCCTGTAGCAACCCACCCAGCCCTTCTTTCGTTACCTGGCCCATGATGCTGGTGCAATAAACACCAACCTCATCTGGCTTAACACTGGCAGCGATGGTCTCCCAGGGAATACCAACAGAAGACAATGCATCACTGGCACCTAATAGTGCCAACTGTAAGCCGCGGGGGTGAAAGCGAGAGTTATATTGTGCTGCGGGGTCAAATCCGGAAGGTAGCTGTCCTGCTGACTTGGCTTCCTGTTCGGAATAAGTAGGCACTAAAAATTCTCCAGCGCCATGAATATGGACCTCAAAAGAACCTTGGTCCAGAGGCTTCACATCCCAATGATCAGGAATCGAGGAGGGCAGCTCACGCCTGCTCAGCTTGAAGGTGATGCCGTCACCATTTAGGGCCTCTAGGTGAACACGTTTGTGACCATAGATTTTTTTTGGATCAAATAATGAATCTTCTAGGCGACGAATTAAGGTGCCTTCGATAACGCGGTCACCAAAGGTGTCCACCACTTGCTCTGCATTGAGCGCCTTGTTATCTATATCGCGGTAGCACTCTCCATCCCATGACACCAATGTCATCAGGCAGGCAAGGCCTACAATCGTTTTTTGCTGTTCATCTTTGGGAAGTGATTCAAGTACGATCCGGCGAAAAGCCTGGTGCGACGAGCTGCGTCCAGCCGCGTTATAACCCCCAAAACCTACGATTACGGGCAATGCTTGCATTTAAACTGCATCCTCATCTCTGAATACGCAGCAGTCTATCAGGCATTGTTCATTGATTTTTGTCTGTTATAGACATATATTTTGCCATTATGGCCAATACTGTTTTTTCTAACCCATCATCGTTACGAGTAGCCACGCTGCTCTATGATAACTTTCTGGGAACCAGCGCTACGCTGCCAGTGGAACTGTTGAGGACTGCAGAGGCCTCAGCTCGCGCCCATAACCCAGATGCACGGCGTGTTGAAGCAGCAACCCTATCGATTAATCACCAGCCAGTAATCTCTCCATCTGGTTTCGATATTATTCCCTCGGCCACCATTGCTGATGTAACCCAATGTGACATCATCAGCCTACCCGCCCTGTGGCGAAATCCACGACCAGCACTGAATAAATATCGTGACTACATTCCCTGGCTACAACAGCAAGCCAAGCTGGGTGCCACTATTATTGCCGTTGGTACTGGCGTGTGTTTTCTCGCTGAAGCCGGGCTACTTGATAATCAACCTGCCACCACCCACTGGCATTACTTTGACCGCTTTCAGAAAGACTACCCGCTGGTTGAACTGAAGCGGCAGTACTTTGTTACTCAAGCCGGCAATCTCTACTGTGCCGCCAGTGTAAACGCGATGGCCGAACTGATGGTGCATCTCGTTTCCCGCCTCTATAGTCGTCAAGCTGCGGCCCAGGTTGAACGGAATTTTTTTCATGAAATTCGCGGCTCTTTTGAGCTCACCAGCTATTTTTCTGATGACGTTCAGCGCCACCCTGATGAACAAGTGGTGCAGGCGCAAATATGGTTCGATGACAATTTCAGCAAACCGATCAGAATTGTTGATGTGGCAACACAATTTGGCTTTAGTATGCGCAGCTTTAATAGACGCTTTAAAAACGCCCTTGGAAAAACACCCTTACAGTATTTACAGAAAATTCGCCTGAACAATGCGAGGGAGCTACTGCAAAAATCTAACTTATCCGTATCCGAAATTGCGACCCACTGCGGCTATCAGGGTCCAGCTTCTTTCAACAAAATATTTAACCAGCACTTCAGCACCTCGCCGACAAAATACCGAGAAACGGTCCGTGCCAAACTATTTAGCGCCCATAGTAAAATTAGCTGAATCGCCTTTTAAGGCGGTGCATTAAAAATATCGGTAGTGAGAAAAAAAGCGGTGAAAACCCTTGGCTAAGAAATGTAGAGTAACCATTCAGCTACCAGCGCAGGTTTATCGTTACCCTGGATCGCCATGCTGACATCAACTGTTAATAGCCGACCCGTTCCCTTACTTTCCTCTGAAACCACTTTCCAATTGAGCCGAACACTGCTCTCTGCAAGCACGGGTGCAATGAAACGCAAATGGTTCACCCCGTAATTCAACACGGTAACCTCCCCCAGCTGGGCAAATAACTCGTCCAGCATTAAATGAGGCAGCAATGAAAGGTAGAGAAATCCATGTGCAATGGTGCCGCCAAAAGGCGTTTTCGCTGCGCGTTCGCGGTCAACATGGAGGTACTGATGATCTTGTGTGACATCAGCAAATTGGTTGATTTGACCTTGAGTGATCGTAAACCATTCGGATTGACCACAAAGTTGTTCGCTCATGGCTACCTCTTCAGAAGTGGGATTTGAGTCAGTGATATTGATTGAGTGAATAGTAAATCTTGGGGGCCACTTGTATGCCATTACCCCACCACTTTGAGGTCATCAGTATCTTGCCGATTTTCTCAGCCATGCACATAAGTACCGGGAGCCGCTTCCTGTGGTGCAAAACGTTTATTGCCCAAGGTCTTCGGCGAGGCTTTCTGCTTACCAGAATGAACCGACAGCCAGATAGACCAGTCTTGCCACCAAGAACCTGAGCACTGCTCAGCACTCTCCAGCCAATCATCGGCAGAGACAGGTAAATCCTCGTTACAAAAATACTTGGCCTTCTTATTGGTAGGCGGATTGACCAAGCTCTGAATATGCCCGCTGGAACTCAACACGAACTTGATATCACCACCCACAAACTGTGTCGTCTTGTAGCAGACTTTCCAAGGGGTAATATGGTCGGTGAGACCTGCCGTAATATACTTATCACAATCCAGTGTCGTCAAATCGATCTCGACGCCCAGCACTTTCATACCGCCATTATGCAGTGGGTTATTCTCATATATATCCAGAAAATCACTGTGCAATTGAGCAGGCAGGTTGGTTGAATCACTGTTCCAGTAGAGGAGATCAAAGGCCGGTGGAGCCTCTCCCATCAGGTAGTTGTTAACATGGTAATTCCACACCAGATCATTGGGCCGCATCCAGCTAAACACTTTGGCCAGCTCTGCTCCTTCCAGCACGCCTTTCTCCTGCGACTTGGATCGGGCAAATTGCAATGTGGAGGGTGAGCTATAGACACCCAGCTCTAACTCATCAGAATGCATGTCGAGCATACAAACGGACAAACTCAGACTGTTTACCACTGCCTCATCCCTCTGGTTCAAGTAAGAAGACAAAATGGAGGCTGTAATCCCTCCAGCACAAGCACCCACCACATTAAGGTCTTTACTGCGGGTGATGGCCAGGATTGCACTCACCGCCGCCGCTGCGGCTTCAACGTATTGATCCATACCCCAATGACACTGCTCTCTCGTCGGGTTGCGCCAACTAATAGCAAACACCTGAAACCCTTCCTGAAGACAAAACTTGATGAAGCTCTTTTCGGGGGTCAAATCATAGATATAAAACTTGTTGATCTGAGGCGGCACAACCAGCATAGGTCGCTTATAGACTTTGGCGGAGAGCGGCTTGTACTGGATCAATTCCAGCAGCTCGTGACGAAACACCACGGCACCTTCTGAGGTGGCTAAATTTCCGCCCACCTCAAACTTGCTTTTGTCCACTTGGGCTGGCATGCCGTTATTATTTTTCTGATCATCCACAAAGTTTCGCAGCCCTTTCAATAAGCTGGCGCCCCGGGTCTCAACGACCCGGCGAAGAGCCTTAGGATTACTTAGCAAAAAATTTGTAGGTGCCATGGAGGTGGTTAACACCTCTTTAACAAACTTAGCTCGACGTTCATCCATTGCATCAAGCTCTAATTCATCCACCAACTCCCCCATGGACTCATCCCAAGCAAAATAAGCCTGCTTTAGCTTGTGATATAAAGCGCTCTCCTCCCAGGCGGGATCATCAAAACGCCGGTCGCCCTTTCGGCCCTCATACTTATCGGTACCTTTGAGAATGCCGGCTATCTTTTTTGCAAAATGCTTACTGTTGCGCGCCACCTTGGATGGCTGGGTAACCGCCTGCTTAATGGTTATTTTGACCGCATCCTTTAGCTCGTCTGTGCTCACCCCAACCAAGGGGTTCAATGCTACCGTCGCCTCAATCGCTTTGACCAACAGCTCCTCCTGCTCCTGAGCCGCAGATTTTTTGCTCTGGTTGGACATTACGTCACCCTCAAAAACTACTGGTATTAATAAACTAGGCTTATTCGAAGAAGGAGTCCACCTCAATGATGGCTGGCTAAAGATTTGCCGATAAATATTTTTCAAGACCCTCTAGGTCGGGAATAAGCGCCTCTCTCTCATCCAGGCCGACCCGCATAATCGCGTACGGAACACCTGGGGTTCCGGCGACCTCCTGTAATTGATCATCGCCAGAAATTCTCACCAACTGAGGAAGATCCTGTATCAAAATGGCGTAAAAAGGAAAATCAGCGGCTGGATTCAAAGTATTCATCACCAACGCTAAAGAGACGTCAGGATCCCTTTGTCTATCACCTTCAGCAAGGCCCTCAAATAATATGAGCGGCACACGCTGATGCCGCCACTCCATCCAACCATGCAGCCAAGCCGCGGTGTTGGCTTCCGGCTCACAGGTAACATGCTGAACCACTTCGGCCACTGATGACATCGGTAATAACAACGTGTGATCAACCAGCTGAACAAACAGGCTATCCACCTGTTTTTGCTGTTTCTTTTCCTGCATGGCCAATTGACTCATGGTGTTACTCCGCTGTTATACCAATGAGCTCTGAGATGGTTTCAAGCAGTGTCTCTTCTTGGTAGGGCTTGCCTAGATATTGTTCGACACCTAATGCAAATGCACGATCCCGGTGTTTTTCTCCTGTTCTGGAGGTGATCATAATAATCGGTATGTTTTTAAGCTCTTCATTGCCCTTGACCCGACGTGCTACGTCAAAGCCATCCATCCTCGGCATCTCAATGTCTAGCAACATCACATCCGGCAGATGATCCTGCAACAATTTCATTGCTTCGATGCCATCTCTGGCTGTAATCACTTTGAAGCCTTCGCGCTCCAAAAAACGTGTGGTGACTTTACGCACCGTCACCGAATCATCTACCACCATCACGGTTGACACGGCAGATGGATTCACGCTTTCCCCTGTATTGAGTACTTCAACTCCGACCCTGACCGCAGCTTGTACTCGCAACAATGCTAATAAATCAAGAATCACCACTACTCGACCATCACCCAACAGCGTGGCGCCGGACAGACCGGGAACCTTACTTAACTGCGGCCCCAAACTTTTCACCACTATCTCACTACTGCCAGCTAACCCATCAACCTGAACAGCGTATGAGCGCGTTTCCGAATGAACCAGAACCAGTAAAGCCGCTTCACCCGATATATCGACCTTGGGTGTTAACTCATCGCTAACCAAGCTGCCAAGATAACGAACCTCGTAATGCTCACCGCCATATTCCAGTCGCGCATCCGGATAACGGTAGTAATGTTCCAGCTCCATAGCGCTCACACGTACAACCCCATCCACACTATTCAGCGGCAGGGCAAACAAATCCTCACCAACCTCGATCATCAATGCACGATTGACTGACACAGTGAAGGGTAGGCGTATCGTAAATTGGGAGCCTTCCCCCGGCCTGGTAGCCGTCTGTACAGTACCTCCCAGCTCTCGCACCTGGCTGTGAACCACATCCATGCCAACACCCCGGCCCGAAACATGAGTCACTTTTTGTGAGGTGGAAAAGCCGGACTGGAAAATAAACTGAATGACGTCCTGATGGTCTAGGTCGCTATCATCTGACATTAAACCAAGCTCTATGGCTCGCAAACGAATTGCCTCAATATCGAGGCCTCGCCCATCATCTGATAACTGCAATAGAATATCGCCGCCTTCGCGAGTCAGCCCTACAGAAATAATACCCGCCTCTGGCTTGCCCGCTTCGAGCCTTGCCTGAGAGGATTCAATCCCATGGTCGATAGAATTCCTAATCATGTGCTCGAGGGGGGGCAGCATTTGCTCCATCACTGAGCGATCCATCTCACCATCCACATTGGCAAGGATCAGTTCGACTTTTTTGCCCAACGCCTCACTAACCTGGCGCACCATACGCCGTAACCTTGGCACAATTCGAGAAAACGGTACCATACGGGTCCGCATCAAACGCTCCTGCAGATCGGTATTGATCCGAGATTGCGTCAGTAATTGTGACTCTGCACCCCTCGCCTTATCAGCCAACGTGCCTTTCAAGTCCTGTAAGTCTGAGGCCGACTCCAGCAATGCTCGCGACAATTGCTGCAACTGTGAATAACGATCCATTTCTAAAGGATCAAACCCCTCTGTCTCTGATGTGGACATAGCCTCAATTTGCTCCTGGCGGAACATCACATGAGCCTCAGTTTCCATACCAATACGACGAACTTGATCTTTGAGACGGACAATTGTTGCTTCCATTTCCTCCAAAGTGAACGCAAATTCGCTCACCTGCTGCTCGACACGGCCTCGGGAAATACTGGTTTCTCCCGCTAGGTTCACCAGACTTTCTAACAATGGTGCAGGAACCTTAATCATTTCCTGACGCGTTGTCTGACGCTCAATCTGAGGAATAGTAGCCTCAGCCATGTCAGGCTTGAGCGAGAGGTCAACCACCACGTCAACCACATTGGGCAATACGGGTTGAGCTTCCTGCATGGTGTCTGTAGACGCTACCTCGACGTTGACCTCAGCCGTATTCTTATCATCTCGATCAAATAACTTTCTCGCTATAGCCAACGATTCGATCAGATAATCCTGCTGCCGGAATAGCCGATTAAAGATGGCGGCACTAAGCTGATCCCGCTTATTTTCTAGAACAAGAATGTCGCTTTCTAGGTCATGACTGAAGGTACCCAATTGTTCCAGGCTCGCCATACGAGCACCCCCTTTTAGGGTATGCAGTGAACGCTTGAGTGACTCCACATGATCTTTACTTGCCCAATCACGCTCCCAGCCTTGCAGCGCCTGATCAATTTCTTCCAGCAGCTCATCGGCTTCAGCAATAAACGTTTCCAGAATATCCAGGTCAATATCATCGCCATCCAGTGGTAGGATAGCGACGTCTTGCAACTCATCAAGTAAGGCTGGCTCGGGCTCAGTAGATTCAACGAGTTCGACCTGGGTTGCCAATACCTCCAACTGCTCTACCAGAGAAAGCGGAACCGGTAGCAAGTCCTGATTGGCTACCACACAATCAATCATCCCAAGGAGTGATTCATGCGCCTGTTGTAGCGGCCGAATCACACTATCTATTGGGGGCAGATGTTCCTGAATGATATTGCTATAGACCCTGCTCAGAAGCAGAGACAACCGGCTTAGAGCCTCAATTCCTGCTCTATCTGCAGCAGGCGCTAATTGATCCAACTCATTACGCAATGAGCTTAATACCGACAGCTCCTCTGGCTGTAGCTGCCATTGGCTCAACCCGTCATCCGCATTTAATAGACCTGAAAGGCCTTCCACCATAAGCACGTTAAGTGATTCAGGATCAACCCTAGGTTGCTCTCTCTGCTCTTGGTGAGGGATGGGGTCTACAGCACGCGCGCTCAGTTCTGCGAGTCGACGCAGGAATTGTGGCAGCTCGGGAATTGCTCCCACTTGAAACTGCCTCTCGATTGGCGCAATCGACTGATGACAGTAACCCACCGCATCAGATAATAAATCGACAATATCTTTATCCACATCAATCTGATAGGTATAAAGCTCTCTGACATATTGCTCTAACGGTGTCACAAGGTCGCCTATAGGCTCGATCTCCGCCATGCGGGCACTGCCTTTCAGCGTATGTAGTGCACTTTGAACCATACTTGTCGGCGGTGCATAAACTGGCGCGTCAGCGCGCTGTGCCTCAACAAAGTCCTGCACCATTTGAAGGTGCCCTTTGGCCTCACCAGCAAAAATGACCATTAATTCTGACGATTCTGTAAATATCGGCTCTTTGGTCCCAATATTCTCTGGAATCGACATCTCGGCGGCTGACGGAGAAGCATCTTCAGTAACGGTAACTTCCGGCAGTTCGGTTTCTTCACCTTGGGCAAGCGCATCCGCAGCAACCACCAACTGTGCCACATAATCACTCCGGCTATAACTGACATCTTTTCTGAATGCCTCACACAATTCTGGAACCACTTCACGTGCCAGATCTACAAAAGCTATAACGGTTGGCGTAACGGTTACTCGATTTTCTATCACCTTGTTCAGCAGGTTTTCAACAGCCCAGGCCAGGTTACCAATGGTTTCCGCACCGACCATTCGACCACTGCCTTTGAGAGTATGAAAACCACGGCGGATTTCAACTAGGGGCTCTTCACCTTTTGGATTATCGACCCATTGAAGATAGGCGTTTTCAATATGCTCGAGTACCTCTGCCACCTCTTCCACAAAGATACCGATAATTTCCTGGTCAGCAAAATCATCCTCTTCTATAGAGACGCCCACTGACGGATCTTCAATGGCGGGGACAAGTGGCTCGGGCTCTGCAGTTGGCACCGCAGGAACATCACCCTCAACAGGGTACCCTAGTTTGGCCACCCCTTCCTCAGCTAGCCCGAGTATTGTTTGCTCAGCCTGCTCATCCCTCCGACCCACGTATTCAAGATAGTATTCCACGCTGGTAATCGCGTCGGCCAAGGCATCGAGCGTATTCCAATTAGGGACATTATCTTCAGCCAAGACCTCTGCTACCAGGAACCGGTGACAGGCACCCAGCACCGCTGCCGCTCGATGCAACGTCACCATGTTCAAGGCACCGCGGACATCCAGGATCAACTCTGGTATACCATCTAGATTTTCTCTGTGCCACTGGGAGGCAATAAATTCAACAATGGCCTCTTTCGTTGTTTCGAGACCCTTTTGGACTTCATGTAGCAATGCCTCTTGAGCTCGATTAACCTCTACCTGCATCTCCCCAGAATTTACCGACCCCTCAATAAGTTGCCGATTGTTATCTAGCCAGCCATGCAGACTAGCCTCTCCCTCTACTAACTGAGCTGCTACCAGCACCAAACAGTCCTTCGCGGCGCCTGAAGGATTCTTGCGGAAGGCAAGAATTTGCTCCCGCGCGCTTTCCATAGAAGCACGAAGTTCATCGCGTCCCACCACCGCCAGAGAGTCACTGATTCGTCGCAATCCATTACCGGCATCATCCAGTAACTGCTTGTTATCTCCACCTTCAATGGTATAGCGGTCTAGGCACTCTTTAACCTGGGCAAGCTCTTCATCCAACGCCATCACAATGGCCTGAGCCGTCTCAGGGTGAAACATCGGCGACAGTCCATTCTCGCTATCTTCTAACAATGCTTCGGGAAGGGATTCATCTAGGTGATAGGCAGCCCGCACTAACACGGCACGGGGAGCCTCACTGCGGGAATAGGCGATATAGAACAGGATGTTTTTAAGGAGTATTTCAGGCAGCGGCAAAGATAACCCGTCAATACCCTCTTGCGCGAGCTGGCGTATTTCACCGTCCAGCTCCCTCAATAGCATTTTGACGGAATACCCTAGTGGTATTTCCTTCGCTGCAATACCTTCCAGTAGTGCTAGCACCGCGGTCCATAAGGGTTCTCTAGGCAGACCTTTGCTAAGCTCTTTTAACCGAGAAAAAACCTTGTCGAGATAGCCAAAATTTTCTTCGACCTTCTCACCCTTGACCACCCCTAACAATGCGTACTGATACATTTGCCGCAATTTACGCAGCAAGTTGGTCATGGGCACTGGATCTGGCTGGCGATTGTAGGGCTTACTTAATTTTTGGGCAGCATCCATCCGGGGTGTGAAAAAAACCGTTTCGGACACCAGAGACTCACCACGTACAACGCGTAGTTCATTGAGCAACAACAAGAGCATCTCAGGCTGATCTCGTCGGCTGGTCATTACCTGCCGCAAGTAGGCCGGCAACTTGAGTATTGCTTGCACCATCACATCACAAGCATCTACTACATTTTGAGTACGCCCTTCCAGCATACTCACAGCCAACTCCTCCATTTCTTCAGCCAGAAGAAGTGGGCCGTGGCACTCGGCTATCTTTAGAGAGCCATGTACTTGATGAATATAGCTAAGACAAAAACGAATGTGAGACTCATCGGACGGATCGACAAGATAGGATTCCAGCGATTCATAGGCCTGATGCAGGCTAGCTTCGACTTCGTCGATTAGCCATTCAAGCCCCTGTAGCCGTCCCCTTAACTCCATCAATTACCTTCTACTCTACTGAGTTCGCTCATACATCAGCGCACCGAGATAACAACACCACTCTGACGGCAAAACTTGTACCGCTGACATTTTCGTCTAGACCAGACATCTCCTGGCTTACCTCTCGGTTACCGGGTCTTTTTTCTCTTCATTGTCAGAACGGTCAAAATCAGTATCATCCAGACTAAGCTCGCCTTCAGTGGACTCAACCTCAGAATAATCATCAGCCAGTAATTGCTCCATGAGACCATCTTCTATTGAAGATTCATCTTCACCCAACCCAAGGTCTGACTCGAGAGCAGCGTGAGCGGCTTCCGCCTCTTCTAATACCTTGCTAATTCCTTCAGCATCCTCACTGGACTCATCAATACGGTGCAGCGCCCTATCAACCATCGCCGCCTCATCTTCCGACAAGCCATTACTCTTTACTGGCGACTTGTCCTGTGCAGCTTCATCACTAGAGGGATCCTCTTCATCCTCAGAAACGATGTCTTGATCAATAGGTTCTTCGTCTACAGCCTCATCAAAGGTTATGTCCTCTTCCACCCCCAAGAACTCATCATAGGAAAAACCAACATCATCCGCCTCGGGCTCTTGCTGTTCCATAGATGCAGGGAGTTTGAAGCCGGAGACAGAGTTCCTAAGCTCGATCGCCAGCTCAGCCAGCTCACCCGTGGAGTGGGCTGTATTGTTAGTACCAGAGAGTGTTTGAGAGGTGATGTCCTGAATGACATTCATGGTGCTGGAGATATGACCCGCGGTAGTAGACTGATGGCTAGCCGTCGTAGAAATATCCTGAATCAGTGCTGCTAAATCTGCAGAAACTGTTTTAATTTCTTCCAGTGCGCCACCGGCGGCATGTGCTCGTTCAGCACCTTTTACAACCTCAGCGGTTGTTTGCTCCATTGAGGTCACTGCTTCATTGGTATCGGTCTGAATCGTTTTCACTAGGGAGGCAATCTGCTTAGTAGCCGCAGCGGAACGTTCTGCTAGACGCTGCACTTCGTCGGCTACTACCGCAAAACCTCGACCGGCATCACCCGCCATCGATGCTTGAATAGCCGCATTAAGTGCCAGAATATTTGTCTGATCAGCAATATCATTAATCAGCGATACGATATCGCCAATCTCTTGGGAGCTTTCACCCAGCTGCTTAATCCGCTTTGAGGTATCCTGAATCTGTTCACGAATAGTATCCATGCCAGCTATCGTATTCTGTACAACCTCAGCGCCTTTTTTAGCAATCGACACCGATTTCTCCGCCACCATGGCTGATTCGGAAGAATTAGCAGAAACCTGATCAATGGCTATCGCCATTTCGTTGGTCGCCGCAGAAGCGCCTGCAATCTCTTTTGCTTGGTGCTCAGAGGCTTCCGCCAATTGCAACGCGGTAGCTCTGGTTTCATTAGCGGCTGCCGAAACATTCTCAGAGGTATCCTGAATCTGGGCGACCAGAATTCTCAATTGATCGATCGTATAGTTAATCGAGTCAGCAATCGCTCCCGTGAAATCCTCAGTTACTGTTGCATGTTTGGTGAGATCACCCTCACCAAGGCCGGCAATTTCATCCAACAACCGCAAAATAGCCTCCTGGTTATGTTCATTTGCCGTTGCCGTTTCACTTAAGCGTCGACGAGTTTCAGCTGAAATTAGTACACCCATCAGCGCCATCAAAATCACACCAAAGACACCCGCATACAATGCCGTCTGATAAGAAAGCCCAAGGCTCTCAGGTGGCGCCGCAATCACATCAGACAGCTGACTAATTTGCTCTTGTAAAATGGGGGATTCATCAAGAATTTCATTATTTGCCTGACGAGCACTAAAGAGCGCCGGCGTCGCCTCAAAAATCTCTTGGATAGAGCTACTCACAAATGCGAAACGTTTGGTAATGCTCTCAAGGCTAGCCTTCACCTGTACCCCCGTTACCCGGCTAATACCGAGCTGAGAATTACCCGTTTTCATCCCCTCAAGCACTCGCCCAAATAGATTTGCATCACTGGTAAACTGTTCTGCTGAGATTTCGGCATCGGTACCGCCGGCCAGCATTTTATCTACATTGCGGCCAATCCGTTCTGCCCGCCAAGATTGAGCCTGGGCGACGGCTACCTGCTCGGCAGGCGCCCTGTTTGCCAGTAAAATCTCAACAACTTGAGTATGCTCCTGTTGCAGCTCTGGCAATGTTTCATTCAGCGTCGCGGCAACTTGATTAAGAAAAATGACCGTTTCTTTATTCTTGATAATAGTTTGAGCATTTTCACGCGCTTTATTCCAAGCATCTTCCAAGCTAACCAGTTGTGCTGAGGGCGTCCCGGCAGATAAGTTGGCATTGAGCGTACTCCAACTTTTTTGCATTTGATCTACTACATTTTGCAGCTCACCAAATGCTATTTCTTGGCCCGCAGTTGACTCACGAGACAAACCTACCAGCCTATAGGACAGCGCCCTCATCTCCGATGCTAGCTGTAGGTTTTCTTGATCTCTTGAGGCCTGCTGGAAGACCGTCAATAAATTATAACCAAGAAAAATAATCACGAAGGCAAGCAACACTGACAGCACTACCATTGATGAATTAGTTTTTTGTCTCTGACTTCCAGTTTTCATCTTAATCTCACTCCGAGCAAGTGATGCTGGTGCATCCCAGCAATTCTAAGGAATATCTAAACGATGAACCGACTAAACGGCCACCTCCATGAAGCATTGGTCACTTATCAACTGACCAGGGCGCAGTAAAATCCAGGTTTTATCCGATTGCACAAACCCCCCTTCTGCGTAGGGGGAAAGCACTTCTGGGACACCTTCAAGCTGTTGCTGAAATGTATCAATCCCGAAATGGCGCATATCATAAACCTGATCAACAACCAGACCCACGAAAACCCCCATCATATCAATGACCAAAACACGCTGGGCTTTGGGGGGCGCAAAGAGAGCGCCGCCAAGAAACTCGGCAAGATTAATCACCGGCAACAACCGTCCACGCAAATTTGCCACCCCCAACACCCAAGTGTTTACTCGGGGTAATCGTGTACATTGCGGCAGCTCTATAATTTCAGTCAGCTCTTCAAGCGCCATAGCCAAATGTACACCTAGGATTGAAAAGCAGGCCACTTTTCGTGTAGGCACAATATCTTCCTGTGCAGGCAACCCACGGGCGGTTTCAGTAAACTGCCGTGACAGGGAAAGAAGTGTGTCAAATGCTGAGCTGCGCTTGGTCATTCCTTATTAGTGATCAGCATTCAGCCAATCACCTCCTTTAGCACATCGATCAGGCTTTTTTCACTGACGGGCTTGGTAAGATACGCTTTAGCTCCCTGACGCATACCCCAAACCTTGTCCGTTTCTTGATCTTTGGTCGTCACCATAACTACCGGTATATGCTCAGTTTCCCGAGCTTTATTTAACTGCCGGGTAGCCTGAAATCCGTTCAAGCCAGGCAAAACAATATCCATCAGTATGGCGTCCGGCTGCTCACTTTTAGCAATCGTTACACCCCGCTCACCGCTTTCTGCCGCCAGCACGGTATAACCATTTTTTTCCAATAGACCCACAAGCTGGTGCATTTCAGTCGGCGAATCGTCAACGATCAGTACTGTTGCCATACTCTCCCCCATGTGGGTGAATAATAATGTTAGGTTTGAGTGTCTGTACCAGTTCTCGATGAAAACTTCTCAAGCACTTCAAATAGTTCAGCCTTACTGAAAGGCTTTGTAAGATAATCATCAGCGCCGACTATACGGCCTTTAGCTTTGTCGAAAAGCCCATCCTTACTTGACAGCATAATTACGGGGGTGTGCTTATACTGACTATTGTTCTTGATCAGAGCGCAGGTCTGATAACCATCTAAGCGCGGCATCATAATATCCACAAAAATCACCTCCGGGCTTTTGTCTGCAATCTTAGAGAGCGAATCAAATCCATCGGTTGCTGTAATAACATCACAACCCGCTTTAGTCAGTAGCGTTTCCGCCGTACGCCTGATGGTGTTGCTATCATCGATAACCATTACCCTGAGGCCCTTCAGATGCTCTTCCATTCTTGCATGTCCCGCCTTGTGATTATGCCCAACCGGTATTTCCCAGCAGAACCTTATTTAACACAACCATCAAGTTTAATCTATATCTGACCAATAACCCTGAAACGTGGGAACTGTTTTTCCTAATGCCCGTTGTCTTCTTGAGCCTCTCCCCGTAAGTTACAAGCATTAATCACGAACACTCGGTATACAATCATATTAACAAGTCGCCCCTCGTGGCGTGATACAGGTAACAGTTATGACGAGAACTCTCGGGGTTGTCATGGATCCCATAAGTAATATCAATGTAAAAAAAGATACAACTCTGGCGCTTCTGCTGGCCGCCCAAAACCGGGGCTGGCAGCTGATGTATATGGAGCAGTCAGACTTAGCACTAGAAAATAGTGCGCCGGTTGCCACCCTCAGATCCCTCCAGGTCAGAGATGATGTAGAAAACTGGTACACGCTGGGAGAGCCTCGGCTTCAATCGCTATCCGAGCTAGATGTACTGTTAATGCGCAAAGACCCGCCATTCGACAGTGAATATATCTATTCCACGTATATTCTTGAGGCCGCAGAAAAATCTGGCTCACTGGTCATTAACAAACCACAAAGCCTGCGGGACTGTAATGAGAAGGTTTTTGCCACCCTCTTCCCTGAATGCACGCCTCCACTGCTGGTAAGCCGTGATGCTAAGCGGCTGAAACAATTTCACAAGACTCATGGCAACGTGGTTTTCAAACCTCTGGACGGCATGGGTGGCACCGCCGTGTTCCAAGTCCGCGAAGACGACCCCAACCTAAACGTTATTATTGAAACGCTGACCATCGATGGCACACGAACTATCATGGCGCAAAAATTTATTCCTGATATTGCTAATGGTGACAAGCGAATCCTCATGGTTGATGGTGAGCCCATCCCTTATTGCCTCGCCCGAATTCCGCCCGAAGGTGACATTCGCGGCAACCTTGCTGTGGGCGGCACCGGGGTAGTTCAGCCATTGAGTGAACGGGATCGATGGATTGCACAGCAAGTCGGCCCTGTGCTGAAAGAAAAATCGATATTATTCGCTGGGCTAGATGTGATCGGCAATTATCTCACCGAAATTAATGTCACTAGCCCCACCTGCGCCAGGGAGATTGACCGCTCACAAAAAACTGACATCGGCGGCAAACTGATGGACGCCATAGAGAAACGACTTCGGTGAAGGGCATTGCTATTCAAGAAACACGACCAAAGCACGAATCAGACAGATTTGGCTTTTCTCTGTTTCTGGCAGTTGCTGTACATGCGCTGGTTATTTTTGGCCTGGGCTTTAAGCTACACCAGCAACAACAAAGTGCTCCCACACTGGAAGTAACGCTCGCGCAACACCGAAGCAATGAGGCCCCAGACGATGTGGATTTTCTTGCTCAACACAACCAGCAAGGTAGCGGCGACCAAAGCGAAACTCGAGAACTGACCACTGACCGCACACCTGAAATTAATGACTCACAGTTAAAAAAAATTGGCGCCCAGCAACAGCTGCTCTTGGAGCAACCAACACAGGGAAACACGCCCACCCTTTCTACTACGTCGGATAGCCTTTCCAGCACAACAGCACATCCCTCACCACGTGAAAAACAAAACGGAATCGCAACACCATTGCCGCCTGCCACTTCGCTGGAGTTTGCCAGCCTGAAAGCCAAGCTGGATCAGAAACAACAGGAATACAGCAAACTGCCCAGAGTCTTGAGAATTACCTCTGCCAGCACCAGATCCGCTGAGCATGCCACTTATTTGCGCTACTGGATTGATCGTATCGAAATGGTCGGCAACAACAACTATCCCGAAGAAGCTAGCCGCAAGGCTATGTATGGGGAGTTACGGCTAGCCGTAACGGTGCTACCCGATGGCACTGTAGAGGGCGTTGAGATTTTGCTGAGTTCGGGACAACGGGTACTGGACCAAGCTGCCGTGAGAACCGTCCGACTCGCATCACCCTTTGCTCCATTCCCCGCCGAGATGAAACAGTGGGACAAGCTTGAAGTTATTCGCACTTGGCGGTTTATACCCGGCAACCGCCTAAATACAGAAAACTAAACCCAGAGGGCTGAAAACAACCTAATCAGTAAATTTCAGTACTTGTTTTCCTTCACAGGCAACCCATACTCATAGATATGAACCAGCCATCAAATAAAATTCCATTTCAAACTCTCAGCAATCATTTTCTGATTGCAATGCCAGGGCTAATTGATCCCAACTTCTCACATGCCGTCATCTATATCTGCGAACACACACAAGAGGGCGCGATGGGATTGGTGGTCAACCACCCCCTCGAAATCCCTCTCAGTCAAGTTTTTGAGCAATTTGAGATCGACTACTCACCAGGGGTTGGCGCGCAATCCCTGTTATCCGGGGGCCCTGTCCAAACAGACAGAGGATTTATTCTTCACCGGCCTACCGGACAAAAATGGGAATCGACCCAGACAATCTCTAACGATATCAGCCTCACTGCTTCAAAAGACATCATTCCTGATATCGCACGAGAGCGGGGGCCGCACGATCTAATCATTGCATTAGGTTATTCTGGGTGGGGGCCAGGGCAACTGGAAGAAGAGCTAGCCAATAATGCTTGGCTCACCGTACCCGCTGATGCCGACATTGTTTTCAATGTGCCATTTGACCAACGAGCCGGCGCGGCAGCTGCTAAAATCGGCATTGATCTCAACCAACTCAGCGTCAATGCTGGCCACGCATAAGGGCGAGCTCCATCACTGCCGAAATCTGCACTCTGCTAGCCTTTGACTTTGGTACACGCCAAATCGGGGTTGCGGTTGGCCAAGCCCTCTTGGGCAGCGCCAATCCACTGATGGTTCTTAAGGCTCGCGACGGCATACCTGACTGGGGGCAGATTGAGCGGCTACTGGAAGAGTGGCAACCTGATCGCCTGCTGGTTGGCCTGCCACTAAACATGGACGGCAGTGAAAGTGAGTTTTGTGCAAGAACCAGAAAATTTGCCCGACGGCTACATGGCAGGTTTGGACTAAAAGTCAGCATGGTCGACGAAAGACTGTCCACCTTCGAGGCCAAACAATTAGCAAAAGAACAAAACAAGCAACAGAGAAGCTACCGAGACCAACCCGTAGATGACCTTGCCGCCGCCATGATTTTGCAAAGCTGGCTGTCTGACCCTAAATTAGCGACAGATCCCTGAACTAGCGGCACCGCCCTAAACGACGTCGCTAGACCCAATACGCCAAAAACCCTGCTTAGAACCGAGTGATCCTATCATCTCGATCTTCTTCAATCTGCAAATCATCTGCTGCATGAGACAAATAACCAGGATCGGTATCCGATTGCAGCTTGATAAGTAGTCGTAAATCATTTTTCGAATCTGCATGGAGCATAGCGTCTTCATAGCTAATCAACCCTTCTTCGTAAAGCTCGAATAACGCTTGGTCGAAGGTTCTCATGCCGAGCTCATTTGAACGAGCCATTAGCTCCTTGAGCTTGTGCACTTCACCCTTACGGATCAAATCGCCAACAAGCGGCGTATTAATAAGAATTTCAATAGCTGCCCTGCGACCACTGCCGTCCGCCAGTGGTACCAGTTGTTGAGCGATCATCGCCTTGAGATTGAGAGACAAATCCATCCACAATTGAGCATGTCGCTCAGGCGGGAAAAAATGCAGGATCCGATCCAGTGCCTGGTTAGCATTGTTGGCGTGTAGGGTTGCCAATACCAAGTGGCCGGTTTCGGCGAAGGTGATGGCATGCTGCATCGTTTCGGGGGTCCGAATTTCACCGATCAGAATGACATCCGGCGCCTGTCGCAACGTGTTTCTCAGTGCCACCTCAAATGACTCGGTGTCTACACCCACCTCACGCTGCGTAACAATGCAACCCGCATGCTGATGAACAAACTCAATGGGGTCTTCAACGGTAATAATGTGTCCTTTAGTATTCCTATTGCGGTGACCAACCATGGCAGCAAGGGAGGTGGACTTACCCGTACCCGTGGCACCCACAAAGATAATAATGCCTCGCTTGGTCATGACTAACTCGTCGAGAATAGGCGGTAACAGTAAGTCTTCGACGGTTGGAATAATGGTCTCAATACGGCGCAATACCATGCCCGCTTCATTGCGCTGATAAAAAGCACTGACTCGAAAACGACCGACCCCAGCACGCCCTATTGCAAAGTTCAGCTCCTTGTTGCGGCGAAAATCTTTTATTTGCTCCTCATCCATAATACTTTCCACCACCTGACGGGCTTTCTCAGGTGACAGAGGGGTGTTCCCCACGGGGGTAATGGTGCCATTAACCTTAATACTCGGTGCCACTCCGGTGGTGATAAAAAGATCCGAAGCACTTTTATCGACCATCAACTTCAACAATACATCAAAATCCATTACCTTCTCCCAAACACAATTTCTTTGCTCTTTACAAATAGGGCACCTGATCATCACCCTAATTAGCTACGTTTATGTTTTCCTGCATAGCACTCAGCTAGCGGCCGAATTGCAGACGAAAAGCACCAGATTAAAAATCATCCGGAATTTTTGCTTTTTCCTGTGCCGTTTCCCGGGTAATGACTTTTTGTTGCATTAGCCGGAGTAGGTTCTGATCCATGGTCTGCATACCACGTGATGCGCCCGTTTGAATCGCGGAGTACATTTGTGCAATCTTATCTTCCCGAATTAGGTTGCGTATTGCCGGGGTGCCCACCATGATTTCATGGGCAGCTATTCGACCACCACCAATTTTCTTCATCAGGGTTTGTGAAATCACCGCCTGCAGGGACTCTGACAACATCGAGCGCACCATAGACTTCTCTGCCCCAGGAAAGACATCAACGATACGGTCAATGGTTTTTGCCGCCGAAGTCGTGTGCAGAGTACCGAATACTAAGTGACCCGTCTCTGCTGCTGTCAGCGCAAGGCGAATTGTTTCCAAGTCACGCATCTCGCCCACAAGAATAATATCTGGATCTTCACGAAGTGCCGAACGCAACGCCTCACTAAAACCATGGGTATCACGATGCACTTCACGCTGGTTTACCAAGCACTTCTTACTTTCATGAACAAACTCAATAGGGTCTTCAATGGTCAGGATATGCTGATAACGATTTTCGTTAACATAATCCACCATCGCCGCTAGGGTTGTTGATTTACCAGAGCCCGTAGGCCCGGTCACCAACACTAACCCTCTTGGCAACATAGAAAGGTCTCGAAATGTCTGACCAAACCCAAGATCTTCCAATGTCAGAACCCGAGAGGGAATCGTTCTGAATACAGCGGCAGCGCCACGGTTCTGATTAAATGCATTGACCCGGAAACGAGCCACACCAGGCACTTCAAAGGAAAAATCTGTCTCTAGAAATTCTTCATAATCCCTGCGCTGTTTGTCATTCATGATCTCATAGATCAGAGAGTGAACCTCCTTGTGCTCCATCGGCGGCAAGTTCACCCGCCTCATGTCACCATCAATACGTATCATCGGCGGCAATCCGGCTGAAAGATGTAAATCCGATGAGCCTTGCTTCACACTGAAAGCCAACAGTTCCGTAATATCCATGAGTTATTCCTGTTATTCTGGGTTAATCTACTACTTTCTCTAAAAAGCCTAGCAATACAATGTGCCTAAGCCAAGTATATGCCTAATATAATTGATAATCTCTGTCGTGTTCATCAGCAAATTGACAACGCAGCTAACAAAACTGGCCGCCATCCCCGCGATATTACCCTGCTTGCAGTAAGCAAGGGGCAATCTTCGACCGCTATCCGAGAAGCTTATCGACAAGGTCAGCGACACTTTGGTGAAAATTACCTACAAGAGGCTCTGGACAAACAACAGCAGCTTGCAGACCTTACTGATATCCACTGGCATTTCATCGGCCCCATCCAATCCAATAAAACACGAAAAGTGGCCGAAAGTTTTGACTGGGTTCACAGTATCGATCGAATGAAAATTGCAGAACGGCTGAGCGCATACCGCCCTGACAACAACGCTCCTCTGAATATCTGCCTACAAGTAAACATTGATAGTGAAGAGAGTAAATCTGGCTTACACGCACATCAGGTTGAAAATCTAGCCCAAGCCATTATTAAACTGCCAAACTTGAAACTCCGAGGATTGATGGCTATCCCGGAAAGCCGGCAGGCGATCTCTGAACAGAAAAAATCTTTTGCAGGCCTCGCTAAGCTACTAGCAAACCTCCAAAGCAGCTCCCCTCAACTGTCAACATTAGATACACTCTCGATGGGAATGTCCGGGGATATAGAGGCCGCCATTATTGAAGGTTCGACCCTTGTTAGAGTTGGGAGCGCTATCTTTGGCCCACGACAACACCCAAGGTAAATAAAAATCAAGCATACGGTTAAGGAAAGCAACGTGAACAAACCAACACTGGCATTTATTGGCGGCGGCAATATGGCAACCAGCCTTATAGCAGGCCTATTGGAAAAGGGCTATCCAGCAAAAAATATCACTGTCAGTGACCCCTTGAAAGAAAACCGCGAGCGGCTGTCTCAGCAATTCGGTATCAATGCCACCAGCGATAACAATCAAGCCGTAGCTGGTGCAGACGTCATCATATTGGCGATCAAACCCCAAGTCATGAAGCACGTTGCTCAAGGAATTCAAGTCGCACTAGCGCACCGACCACTCGTCATCTCTATTGCGGCAGGCATAGTCATGTCATCCCTACAAGAATGGCTGGGACAAGACATGCCCATTGTTCGCTGCATGCCCAATACCCCCGCGTTAGTACAAACGGGTGCTGCTGGATTATTCGCCAACGCACAGGTCAGCCCTGCGCAACAAACGCTGGCTGGCGACATTCTTAATGCAGTGGGTATTTCTTGCTGGCTAGAAAGCGAAGATGATATTGATGCTGTCACTGCCGTCTCTGGCAGCGGTCCTGCCTACTTTTTTCTTATCATGGAAGCGATGGAGCAAGTGGGAATAGAGCTCGGGCTCACGCAAGACGTTTCCCGAAAACTCACCTTGCAAACCGCACTGGGGGCAGCAAAAATGGCTGCTGAAAGCGATGTAGACTCTACCGAATTACGCCGTCGTGTAACCTCACCCGGCGGAACCACTCAGCGTGCTATTGAAACCTTTGTGGACGGGGATATAACTGGTTTATTTCGAAAAGCAATGACCGGTGCCGTTGAGCGTGCGCAAGAAATGGCAAAAGAAATGGCGAACTAATCAACTGCTCTTCCAAGCCTTTGACACCAATAATTACACCAGAGCAACACTCGACACCACAAGAATAGGCACACTATGAATACATTCACCCAGGCCGGCACTTTCCTGATTCAATCTCTCGGTAGTCTTTATCTGTCTATCGTGTTACTGCGGTTCTTGCTTCAATGGGCAAAAGCGGACTTCTACAATCCAATCTCCCGCTTTCTCGTCAAAGCCACGCACTTGCCCAGTGCACCACTACGCAAATTGCTTCCAACATTCGGCTCTTTCGATATGGCTAGCTTGGTGCTGGCTTTACTAGTTCAATGGATTACCATTCAACTCAGCGCATCGATTAATGGTGTTGGACTCATCAATATCCTGCTGGCTTTGTCCTGGGGGGCTGTTGGGGCAATATCACTAGTGCTAAATCTGTACTTGTACGGCCTCCTGGTTATCATCATTGTTAGCTGGGTCGCACCTCAAAGCCAACACCCGATTCTTCTTCTGCTTAATCAGCTATTAGCGCCGGTCATGGAGCCCTTTAGGCGTATTATCCCCTCACTGGGCGGACTCGATTTGTCCCCTATCTTTATGTTTTTGGTGATCAATATGCTACAAATTTTTGTACGCGGCCTCGCAGCTTACCTACAACTCCCCCCACCCATCGTACCGGGCATCTGATGACGGGCACACAATGCCCGAGGACCCGGTGAGCAGGCACTACCAGTGGCAGGAAGGCGCTTTGTTGCTGCATTGTCAGTTACAACCCCGAGCCTCTAAAAATGAACTCATCGGAATCCACAACCATCGCCTTAAAATCCGTATCACCGCGCCACCAGTGGATGGAAAAGCCAATCAACACTTAATGGCATTAATCGGCAAATGGTTCGGGACACCGAAGGGTAAGGTCTCAATAGTACGCGGAGAAACTGGACGCCAGAAAACGCTGTTGATAAAAGACCCATGCCGACTCCCCGACGGAGCCGACATCACAGAGCCTAACCCCTAATGCTCAACGGGTAATGTATGCAACACTGTATTGGAATACTTTATTGCGCCAATGCCATCTGCTGTACTTTGACTAGATCGGCAATGCCTTGCTTGGCTAACGCCATCATCTGCTGAAGCTCGTCTTCTGAAAACGGCGCCGCTTCTGCCGTACCCTGAACCTCGATAAAACCACCCGCGCTATTCATCACAACGTTCATGTCTGTCTCAGCATTAGAGTCTTCCGCGTAATCCAGATCCAACACCGCCACGCCCTTGTACATACCCACGGACACAGAGGCCACCATATTATGTAGTGGGTTCTCCACAATTTTGCCTGCTTTCTGCAAATGAGCAATGGCATCCATCAACGCCACACAAGCACCCGTAATAGATGCTGTACGTGTTCCACCATCGGCTTGAATCACATCGCAATCTATAGTGATCGTATTTTCACCCAGCGCCTCAAGATTAACTGCAGCACGGAGAGACCGGCCTATCAGTCGCTGGATTTCCATCGTCCTTCCGCCCTGCTTGCCACGAGACGCTTCCCGGCCCATACGCGAGCCGGTAGAGCGAGGCAGCATACCGTACTCTGCCGTTACCCAGCCTTGGCCTTTTCCCCTCAAAAACCGAGGAACGGAATTTTCAACACTGGCAGTACAGATCACTTTTGTATCGCCAAACTCAACAAGTACCGAACCTTCGGCATGCTTGGTGTAACTACGAGTGATTTGTACCTTACGAAGTTGTTCTGGGCGACGGCCACTGGGTCGAGACATAGGTATTTCCTGCATGCTAGAAAAAAGTGTCGCCATTTTAGCGGAATTATTTCGCTCATGTAGCGCCGTGTTACCATGTGCGGCAATTTTTAACCCATAGAGATCAACATGCCCAGTAGTATGACTGCCTTTGCTCGCCAAACCATTGAATGTGACTGGGGAACCGCTGCTTGGGAAATTCGATCGGTCAACCACCGTTATCTTGAAACCAATTTCCGGATGCCGGAAACCGTACGCGACCTCGAAATGGAACTACGCGAACTGACGCGCAAACATTTGCAACGAGGCAAAGTAGACTGCTCATTACAACTGAACATTGTTGCTGGCACTGGAAATGTTGCTGTCAATCAGGCCGTGACGCAACAATACATCACAGCCTGTGAGCAGCTAGCCAAACAGATGCATAATCCTGCGCCAATCTCGCCCTTAGATATTCTCAAGTGGCCCGGTGCGTTACAAGAACCTGAAGTAGACCACGAGGCACTCAAGCAAGCACTGATGAGCTTGTTTGAAGACACATTAAAACAGCTCGCAGAAGGCCGCCGCCGTGAAGGTGAAAAGCTCAAGACTCTTGTTGAGCAGCGTCTCGACGCTATTTCAACTGAAGTCCGCACGGTTCGCACCAAACTACCTGAGCTCCTTGCAGCACAGAAACAAAAGATTATCGACCGCCTACATGATGCCGGCGCCAACCTTGATGCCGACCGACTGGAACAAGAGCTGGTTTTCCTTGCCCAAAAAGCGGATGTGGATGAAGAGCTAGACCGGCTCGACACTCATTTGTCTGAAATTCATCGTGTGCTGACGCAACGCGAGCCCATCGGCAGACGGCTGGATTTTTTGATGCAAGAGCTAAATCGTGAAGCCAACACCCTTGCCTCAAAATCCATCGCCAGCGACACTACTCAATCTTCCGTTGAGCTCAAAGTACTTATTGAGCAAATGCGGGAGCAAATCCAGAATATTGAATAGGCGGAGAGACAACGACCCATGTCCAATAGAGGTACCCTATACACCATATCCGCTCCCTCCGGTGCCGGTAAAACCAGCTTGGTAAATGCACTTCTCGAACACTGTGACGATATTTGCGTTTCTGTTTCACATACCACTCGCCCCAAACGTCCGGGCGAGCGCGATGGCGTTAACTATCACTTTGTTAATAAAGCCTCGTTCATGGCGATGGTCAACGAGAGAGCTTTCCTTGAACATGCACAGGTATTTAATAACCACTACGGCACAGACCAAAACTGGGTTGAGAGCGTTCTGACCAACGGAAAAGATGTTGTTCTTGAAATCGATTGGCAAGGTGCAACGCAAATTCGTCAACTGCTCCCTGACTGTGTGGGCATCTTTATTCTTCCCCCATCACTCAAAACTCTGGAAGAACGGCTGACCGGTCGAGGGCAGGATGATCCCGCGGTTATTCGTCACCGCCTAGCAGAAGCCCAGGAGGAAATGTCCCACTATGCGGAGGCAGACTATCTCGTCATCAATGATAATTTCGACGTGGCGCTAGCAGAACTGAAATCGATCGTAGCCAGCCAGCGACTAAAACTAACCCATCAACAACAAAGAAACAGCAATTTACTGAAGGACTTGTTGTCCTGAACCGCACAATTTCGTAAAATGCGTGGTTCTGCGGCTATCCGCAGTGTTTTTTCTTTGCTCGTCAAAAAGCAAACCATCTCACAACCGAAAACGAACGGAACAGCATATGGCCCGCATTACTGTTGAAGACTGCCTCGATCATGTCGATAACCGCTTTGAGCTTGTCATGGTGAGCTCTAAACGAGCACGACAACTGGCTACCGGCGGAAAAGACCCACTTCTTCCTTGGGAAAATGATAAGCCCACTGTTATGGCATTGCGCGAAATTGAAGCAGGCCTAATTGATGCCAGCATCCTCACTGAAAAAGAAGAGCCAGAAGAACTGCTGATGGAATCGATTGGCGAAGATGAGGATGCGGCTGTATCTTCAGAGGAAGCACCCACTTCCGAGCAACACTCCGCACCTGCAGCAGAGTAACCTTCGTTTAGGATGAGGAAACGTCTTGGAAGCTATCGACGCACTTAGCCATAAGCTTTCCTCCTACCTCGAACCCTCTCAAGTCCAGGACATCATCAGCGCGTACCAATTTGCGGCCCAGTGTCACGAAGGGCAATCTCGCCAAAGCGGCGAACCTTATATTACCCACCCACTTGCTGTTGCCAATATTCTAGCCGACATGCATCTCGACCACGAAAGCTTGATGGCAGCGCTATTACACGATGTCATTGAAGACACTGATGTCAGTAAAAGTGAATTAGCTGAGCGTTTTACTCAAACCGTGGCCGATTTGGTAGATGGCGTCAGCAAGCTCAGTGAAATTGAATTCACCTCCAAAGCCGAACAACAAGCCGACAACTTTCAAAAAATGACCCTGGCTATGGCCAAGGATATCCGTGTGATGCTGGTAAAACTGGCGGATCGGTTACACAACATGCGCACCCTAAGGGTACTGAGTCCGGCAAAACGCCGCCGCATTGCCCGGGAGACGCTGGACATTTATGCCCCTATTGCCCAGCGATTAGGTATCAACGATATCAAGATCGAATTTGAGGAATTGGGGTTTTCGGCCATGTACCCGATAAGACATCAGCGGATGCAACAAGCCCTAAAGGCTGCTCGGGGTAATCGCAAAGAGATCGTGGACGAAATCAAGGACAGCATTGAAACCCGCTTGGAACAGGAGCTGATTTCAGCAGCGGTTACCGGTCGCGAAAAGCACCTCTGGAGTATCTACCAGAAAATGAAAAGCAAGAAAAAGTCGTTTCGTGAAATCATGGATGTCTTTGCTTTTCGTATTGTTGTTGAATCAGTAGACGATTGCTATCGAACACTTGGCATCGTCCACAATCTGTTCAAGCCCGTTCCTGGTGAATTCAAAGACTATATCGCCATACCCAAAGTGAATGGTTATCAGTCACTACACAATATTCTTCTCGGCATGCACGGCGTTCCTATCGAAGTTCAGATCAGAACCACCGACATGGATGCCATGGCTAACTTTGGCATCGCCTCCCACTGGCTTTACAAGTCTAAGGAAGAGGGCGTGCCACGGGCCAACCGCTGGGTTCAGGGCCTACTCGAAATCCAACAACAAGCGGGCAATTCACTTGAGTTTATCGAGCACGTCAAAACAGATCTGTACCCAGACGAAGTCTATGTGTTTACCTCCAAGGGCGAGATTATTTCTCTACCCTCCGGGGCAACACCGGTAGACTTTGCCTACGCAGTGCATACCGATGTGGGCAATACCTGTGTAGCTTGTAAAATAAATGGTCAGCTCACTTCGCTCTCAGAACCCCTGCAAAGCGGCAACAAAATCAAAATTATTACCGCCAAAGACGCTCAGCCCAACCCTTCTTGGTTAAACTTTGTCATGACCGCCAAGGCCCGTAGCGCCATTCGTCATTTCCTGAAACACCAGCAGCACGATGAATCAGTCGAACTGGGCAAACGACTGCTGGATCGAGCACTGGAAAACTTTGGCACTAATTACAAAAGTATCCGAAAATCCTGGATCAAACGGATACTTACCGAAACTGGGGCTGCTACGTTTGAGGATGTTTTACAACAAATAGGCCTTGGCAACCGATTGGCCTATGCCGTAGCCAACCTGATGGCACCTCCGTCGATGCGCCAAGAAACGATGCCTGAAGAATTCAAATCGCCGATCATGATTGATGCCAGCGAAGGACTAGTGATCAACTATGCGCGCTGCTGTCGCCCTATTCCCGGCGACCCCATTCTGGGGCACCTTAGCCCCGGAAAAGGATTGGTGGTACATCGAGAGTCTTGTAATAACCTCAACGAGATTCGTACCAACGTTGAAAAATGCATGCCTCTGAACTGGTCCCCCAAGGTCAAAGGTGACTTTCCCGTGGAATTCAAGGTTGAGCTCATCTCTGAACGAGGTATTATCGCCACACTCGCCTCACGCATTGCCGAATGCGAGGCCACTATCCATAAAATTAGTGTTAACGAACGCGACGCCCACTCCGGCATTGTCGACTTAATTATTGACGTAAAGGGGCGCGTTCATCTTGCAAAAGTCATGCGTCGTATCCGCAACCTAAATCAGGTGCAACGGGTTTACCGCATTAAGAGCTGATCAATAGAGGACACCCCCCCCAATGATAAACAAAGCCGCCATCAGCACAGAGAAAGCGCCTGCTGCAATTGGCACATACTCTCAAGCAATTAAAGTTAACAACACGGTTTACCTCTCCGGGCAAATCCCACTTGACCCTGAAACCATGTCAGTTGTAGACGGCGGTATCGATGCAGAGATTGAACAGGTCTTTAAAAACCTGACGGCTGTTTGCGAGGCTGCGGGGGGAGAGCTGAAGGATATCGTTAAGCTCAATATTTTCCTCACCGACCTAGGCAACTTTGCTACCGTTAATGAGATAATGGCTCGCTATTTTTCTGAGCCCTATCCGGCACGAGCGGCCATCGGCGTTAAAGCGCTTCCCAAAGGGGTCGGTGTAGAAATGGATGGCATTGTGGTCATCTAGACTACGGGGAGAGACTGACCACTACTTATCCACCGGTGGGCCACTGTTTACCCATTAATTAATTAACTATTTATTCATTAATTTTTCACCAACTAATAATGCGCCATAGCCCTCTCTATAGGTTGGGTAGAGAAACGTATAGCCGCTTTCCTTCAACCGTAAATTGCTGCATCGACGGTTCCCCGCTCGCCTAGTTTCACTACCTTCCTGCGGCTCAATACCAAGTCGATCAGCCAACCAATGCTGGACCTCATGGGCAGAGGCCGACTGGTTGTCAGTAGCCAAGTACAGGTCCTCTATTGGAGCACCCTGGTAAAATCTATCCAAGAGATGAGCTAGCACACCTGCACAATCCTCCGAATGAATCCGGTTAGTCCAATGAGTGGGGTTTTGTGGCGCGATAACACCCTGCCGCACTTGATTGACCAGTCGACCTCGCCCTGGGCCATAAATACCCGAAAACCTAACGATCACCGTTGGTACTGGTAGCCCGCCTATCAGTTGTTCCGCCTCAAGTAATCGCCTCCCCCTAAATGAGACAGGCGCTGTTTCCGACAACTCATCTACCCACTCACCATCATCCTGACCATAAACACCGGTACTGGAAACCCATATTACTAGGCCGGGAAGCTGACCACTCTGAGTGATAGCCGACTGTAATGCCTGTGCTCCCGCCACATAGGAATCACGATAACCATCATCGCTGATCTGATCTGCCGTCAACGATATGACCAACACATCAAAGCAAGCACTCGCCATCAAACCCGAAAGAGTCTCTACATCTCGGAGGTCACCAGCAACGGCGCAGATACCTCGCGGCAACTGTTCTGGATGACGACGCATGGCAAGAGCCTGCCAATTTGAACTGACCTGTGAGCACGTCAGTGCCTGAATGGTTCGGACACCTATATCACCACAACCGATGAACAATACCTTCATAAACAACCCTTACATGCACAACCCTGACAATGAGCTTTCCATTATTGATTTGTTTTAGCTATCATCTATCAAGCTGAGGAATTCATCATGACCTTAACCGAATTACGCTACATCGTCACACTAGCGCAACAACAACATTTTGGCCAAGCAGCAAAGCTGTGCCACGTCAGTCAGCCCACCCTGAGCATTGCGGTTAAAAAACTTGAGCAAGAACTTGGCATCGACTTATTCGAACGCTCCAAGAATAACGTCCGAACCACGCCCATTGGCGAACAGGTCATAGCCCAAGCCCAGCGAGTCTTGGAGGAAAGCGCCTCCATCAAAGATATCGCGTCTGCCGGTAGAGACCAGCTCAAGAGCCCACTGCATGTGGGTGCTATTTTCACCATTGGCCCCTACTTATTCCCTCATTTTATTCCGGCACTCCAAAAGGCCGTGCCACAAATGCCGCTAGTGGTAGAAGAGGGCTTTACCGGCACCCTCAGACAACGATTACGCAAAGGCGAGCTGGATGTGATCATTGTTGCTTTGCCCTTCAGCGAACCTGACGTCGTCACCCAACCACTCTATTCAGAACCTTTTGTGGTACTGATGCCCGACAACCATCCTCTAGCCAAGAAGAAGCAGATCAAACCAGACGATCTTGAATGGGAGAATGTTTTATTGCTAGGTGAAGGTCACTGCTTTGGTGATCAGGTCCGCGAAGCGCTGCCTAATCTGAACAAACATCAAGATGACAACCAGAGAAAAATTAGAACTCACAGCGAAGGCAGCTCACTGGAAACCTTACGTCATATGGTGGCATCCGGCCTTGGTATTACTATCCTGCCCCTGTCAGCAGCAATCGGTACCGGTTATAAAGAGGGCCTTCTCGTCACTCGCCCTTTTGCTGGCCCAGCGCCTTGTCGCACCTCAGCGCTGGCCTGGCGAGCCAGCTTTCCTCGACACAAGGCGATCGACGCCCTTCGAGATGCCATAAAACATCACCCGCTACCTCATTGCCCTGTAGCAGAATGACTGAAAAGACGCTAGACCAAATACCTGTCACTCAGCTCAAGGGTGTAGGAACCCAGCTCGCTGGAAAACTAACCAAGCTTGGCATTCACACCATTCAAGATATTCTGTTCCACCTACCAATGCGGTATATGGACAGAACCAGGATCACCCCGATTGGCAGCGCACAACTCAATACCGACGTTGTTATCGAAGGGGAAATTCGCGGTTGCGATCTGGTCTATGGCCGACGTCGCAGTTTAATGTGCCGCATTCAGGACAATACCGGCCTCATTACCCTGAGGTTTTTTCATTTTAGTAGTGCGCAACGGCAAAACCTGAAAACAGGCAGTCGCCTGCGCTGCTACGGAGAGGTCAAACACGGCAGCTCCGGGCTGGAAATGTACCACCCCGAATACCAATTTTTAGATCGACATAAGCCTCAGCCGCTGCAACAACACCTAACTGCCGTGTACCCTGCTGCTGAAGGTATTAGTCAGCAGCGGTTGCGCACCATCGCCAGCCAGGCGCTCGCATTAATGGGTGAGCATTCCCTCACCGAGCTGTTACCGGAAGCATTACATAAAATTGCTTTAATCGAGGCGATTAACTTTATCCATCAACCGCCAACGTCAGCGCCCCTCGACCTGCTGGCCAACGGTGAACATCCAGCCCAGCAGCGATTGGCATTTGAAGAACTACTGGCTCACCATCTTACCTTGCTGAGACTGCGCTTAACTTTTCAGCAACAGAATGCCCCCGCCCTCCGTCACGACGAGAAACTTCAGCAACAGTTTCTTTCTTCACTTTCATTCCAACTCACTGCCGCCCAACGGCGCGTCACTGTAGAAATTCAACAGGATTTGGCAAACCCTTTTCCCATGTTGCGACTAGTGCAGGGTGATGTGGGTTCTGGTAAAACAGTTGTAGCGGCACTAGCCGCATTACAGTGCGTCGCCAATGGCAAACAAGCCGCCATCATGGCGCCCACGGAAATACTCGCAGAGCAGCACCGCAACAACTTTCAGACATGGCTTGAACCGCTTGGTATTCATATGGCCTGGTTAACCGGAAAAGTTAAGGGCAAGGCACGGGAGGTTCAGTTAAAAGCCATTCAAGATGGTTCTGCGCAAGTAATTGTCGGTACACACGCCTTGTTTCAAGAAGAGGTGGTATTCCACGACCTAGGACTCACCGTTATCGACGAGCAGCACCGCTTCGGAGTTCATCAACGCTTAGCCCTGAAAGAAAAAGGGCAGGGCAGTAACGCCACGCCCCATCAGCTGATCATGACAGCAACGCCGATTCCCAGAACCCTGGCAATGAGCGCCTACGCCGACCTAGACTGCTCCATTATTGATGAGCTGCCTCCGGGCAGGACTCCAGTCAATACCGTCGTTATTGCCAATCATCGCCGCCAAGAGGTTATTGAACGGGTGCGTACTGCCTGCGCCAATGGCCGTCAGGCCTACTGGGTATGCACGTTAATTGAAGAATCAGATGTCCTTGAAGCCCAAGCAGCTGAAGCGACGACGGATGAACTACACCTGTTATTACCCGAATTACAAATTGGACTCATTCACGGCCGACTTAAATCTGGCGAAAAGGCCGCTGCAATGGACGCCTTCAAGAATGGCAAGACTCAACTGCTGGTTGCCACCACCGTAATTGAAGTAGGTGTAGATGTGTCCAATGCCAGCCTGATGGTCATTGAAAACCCCGAGCGCCTTGGGCTTGCTCAGCTTCATCAACTACGAGGTCGAGTCGGTCGAGGGAAAGAAGAAAGTCACTGTGTGCTGCTCTACAGCGCGCCGCTCTCCCCACAGGGTACCGAGCGCCTGAAAATCATGCGCCAAACGACGGATGGTTTCGAAATAGCAGAAATGGACCTAAAGCTTCGCGGCCCAGGTGAAGTCCTTGGCACCCGACAAACAGGCGAAATGGAATTGCGTATTGCCGACCTACAACGTGATGCCCACCTACTCCCAAACATCAAGAAAACGGCTGAAACTATGCTGGCAAGATACCCATCACAGGCTAATGCCATTATCCGTCGCTGGATGGGTGGGAGTGAACGCTATGGCCAAGTGTAAAAGTTAACGCCGAAAGTGTGACATTTTTGTTACAGCTTCATATACTCGCGACCTATCCTCACAGGAGTTCACTCCATGGTTTTCAGTAAGAGTATTTTCAACCTTTTTGGCAAATCCCCCATCAGCCCACTGCAAGCTCATATGACAGTAGTAGTGGCCTGTGCCGAAAAGCTGCAGGATTTTCTGGCCGCGACCATCGCCAACGACTGGCAATTGGCTTCGGACACGTTTGACGCCATCTCCAAAAAGGAAGATAAGGCGGACGAAATGAAACGAAAACTACGCCTCCAGCTGCCGAAAAGCCTGTTTATGCCTCTCGATCGTGGAGACCTTCTGGACCTGCTTAGCCTGCAAGATCGTATTGCCAACCGCTCTAAGGATATTGCTGGTCTGATGCTGGGTAGAAAAATGTCCATCCCTGAACCGCTCCACCAGAAAATGACCGACCTTGTCTCCTCTTCAATAGACGCGGGCAGACAGGCGTTAAAAGCCATCAATGAACTCGATGAACTACTGGAAGTTGGCTTTAGTGGCAATGAAGTAGACCTTGTCGAAAAGATGATTGGTGAACTTGATCTGTTGGAAGACAAAACTGACCAACTGGAGCAGGAAATTCGCCACCAGTTATTTGAGCTGGAACAGGAGCTTCCCCCCATCGATATGATGTTCCTTTACCAGGTCATTGACATGATTGGCGAACTGGCCGACTTGGCCGAAGGTGTCGGTGGTCGTCTACAGCTATTGCTTGCCCGATAACTGGGTTGATAATAACAACTAGGAAATCCAGATATGACGCTATTTGCTGAATACGGCCAAATACTGATCCTCCTCGCCTGTCTATTCGGGCTCTTTATGGCCTGGGGCGTCGGTGCCAATGATGTGGCCAATGCAATGGGCACCTCCGTGGGCGCGGGCGCTCTCACCATAAAGCAAGCCATATTGATCGCCATGGTCTTTGAATTTGCCGGTGCCTATCTGGCGGGCGGGGAAGTAACCTCAACCATCCGGAAGGGGATTATTGATTCCTCTGTCTTAGCTGACACACCGGAATTACTCGTCTACGGGATGCTTTCAGCACTACTTGCCGCAGGCACCTGGTTATTGATTGCCAGCATCATGGGCTGGCCAGTTTCCACCACCCACTCCATCATTGGAGCCATCGTAGGTTTTGCCGCCGTAGGCATCTCTCCCGATGCAGTCAACTGGGGCAAAGTGGGGACAATTGTTGCCAGCTGGGTGGTCTCGCCAGTGATGGCCGGCACTGTTTCTTACATGCTGTTTCGCAGTGTTCAGAAGCTGATTCTCACCCAAGAAGATCCCTTTAACCGCGCCAAGAAATTTATTCCGATCTATATGTTTGCCGTGGGCTTTTTGATCGCTATGGTCACCATGGTCAAAGGGCTCAAACACGTGTTCAAGGATGCCGGCATCGCCATGAGTTTTGGTGAATGCATGCTGGTAGCAGCCGGTGTAGGTGTCATCGTCTCAATCGTTGGCGGCATACTGCTCCATCGTGTCCAGCGCGATGAACAAGCCGAGCGCTACAATCGCTTTGCCAGTGTGGAGAAAGTCTTTGCTGTGCTGATGATTTTCACTGCATGCGCGATGGCCTTTGCCCACGGATCCAATGATGTAGCCAACGCCGTTGGGCCTCTAGCCGCTGTAGTCAGCGTGGTTAATTCTGGCGCTGTTGGGGCGAAAAGTATCATGCCCAGTTGGATTCTGCTACTGGGGGGCGTCGGCATTATGTTGGGGCTAGCGACCTATGGCTTCAAAGTAATGGGCACCATCGGCAAAAAAATTACCGAGCTCACTCCAAGCCGTGGCTTTGCCGCTGAACTGGGTGCGGCGGCCACGGTGGTACTTGCATCCGGTATTGGGCTCCCCATTTCAACAACCCACACCCTCGTTGGCGCGGTACTGGGCGTTGGTCTGGCCCGCGGTATTGCCGCACTCAATATGCGGGTCATTGGAACCATCTTTATGTCTTGGCTTATTACCCTTCCCGCTGGGGCCGGCCTAGCTATCGTGTTTTTCTTCTTCTTTAAATGGATCTTTGGCTAAACCCGATTTTCTTTTCAAGGCATAAAAAAAGCCCGGCTAAAAGCCGGGCTTTTTTTATTTACTATCCCGCTAACACACCTTCCTCGCCTTCCGTTCTAGCAATAATCACTGCGCCACAAGAATCACTGAAAACATTAACCGCCGTGCGCATCATATCCAGGATACGATCTGTCACCAGCAGCATCCCGATAGCTTCCAGAGGTAGCCCAATCACCCCCAGAATAACCGTAATGGCAACCAAGCTAGCGGCAGGTATACCGGCAACACCGATGGAGGTAAGCAGGGCCACTAACACAATGATAAATTGGGTGACAAAACTGAGATCCAGCCCATAGGCTTGGGCAATGAACATGGCTGCCACACATTCATAGAGAGCCGTGCCGTCCATATTAATAGTGGCCCCTAGAGGCAACACAAAGGAGGTTGTGCGATTTGAAACACCGGCATTTTTCTCCACGCACTCAATAGTCACCGGCAAGGTGCCTGATGAAGATGCGGTTGAAAAAGCCGTTAACAACGCGGGCAACATGGCCCGGTAATGTTTGAGTGGATTGATCCCCGCCAGCCGAAGCATCAGGCTTAGGGTAAAAAACACATGAATAGCCAACGCCAAGACCACCGTCAGGAAAAACACCAGCAACGGCTGAAAGGCATCAAACCCGGTGGCAGCCACTGTCTTAGCCACCAACCCAAAAACACCAATGGGTGCAAACTTCATGATAAACATCGTGACCGCCATCATGGTTTCATACACACCCTGCCAGAAACTCAGCATCGTCTGGCTAAATTCCGTGGTAATCCGAGTCATAAATACGCCGAACAACAGAGCGAAGACAATCAGCCCGAGCATTTGTCCATCGGAAGCGGCCTTAATAATATTCGGCGGCACCATCCGCAGAAACACGGCCGTTATATCACCCGCACTGCGACCTTCAACCCTCATTAACTGTTCTGTGATGGCATCCGATGAACTCAAATTTAAGCGGGTACCTGCTGCTTCACCGTCAATCACACCGGGGGCTAACAAGTTCACCAATATGAGTCCGACGGTAATAGATAGCAGGCTCGTCAGCATATAAAACGTGATGGTTTTGGCGCTGAGCCTTCCCAGATTGTCACTATTGCCCATGCCGGCCACACCGACAATAATCGAGGACATTACCAGCGGCACAATGATCATTTTCAGCGCGTTGAGAAACAGTGTGCCTACAAAGTCAAAAATATCGTAGAGGCTAACGCCCAATACCTCGCTATCGGTTCCCGACCACAACCCAACCAGAATCGCAGCAATAATTGCGATCAGCATTTGCCAATGTAGTTTTAGTTTACCCATCTTAATTGCTCACCTGATTGCTTACTTGCCGGTTTGTGTGATGACCACCCTAGCGATAACTTCCGCGCAGATGCGCTACCTGTTCCTGAAAAATCTGAGCTGTTGCCTGCTCTGGCGGAATTGGACTATCGGCCAAAACCTTGATGTGTCGCCAGTGTGGACGAAATGGCTTTTTGAAGACACCGCCATGACTGTGGCTGAAAAAACTGCCCCATAACCCCTGCAATGCCATCGGCACCACCGGCACTGGATTTCTTTCCAGAATACGCTCAATGCCCGTTTTGAACTCATTGATTTCCCCATCCTGGGTCAACTTCCCTTCAGGGAAAAGACAAAGCAGGTGGCCGCGATCCAATGCGTCAGCAATATCGTCCATAGCCTGTTGATAACCCGCCTCATCCTCCTGTCGCGAACAAATAGGAATGGCACCGCCGGTCCGGAAAATAAAATTAAGCACCGGTCGTTCGTAGATTGGCTTGTACATAATGAAGCGTATCGGCCGACGCACCGCGCCCGCCAGCAACAGCGCATCCACATAACTCACATGATTACAGACAATCATTGCACTACCCCGGCGAGGGATGTGCTCCAAACCCTGATGCTCCACCCGGTAAATCGTATGGCTCAACAACCACACCAAAAAACGCATGGTGAATTCGGGCACTTGCTGGAAAATAAACACGGCAATGGCAATGTTCATTAATGCCACGGTTAGAAAGAGATCGGGAATACTGAACCCCGCCACGCCCAGAAATAAAATGCCTAGCAGGCTGGAGAAGACCATAAACAACGCATTGAGAATATTGTTACAGCCAATGACTCGAGCCCGTTTTTCATCATCAGTGCGAGCCTGTACCATCGCGTATAAAGGCACAATATAAAGACCGCCAAACAAACCGATCATGAGAATATCAAACAACACCCTGAAGCCACCGGGTTGAACGATAAAACTGAGCGGGCCAACCCCGTTGATGCCGCTGTAACCATGGGAGGCAAAATAGAGATCAATCCCAAACAAACTCAGGCCAATCGAGCCCAGTGGTACCAGCCCAATTTCCACCCGGTGACCACTGAGGCGGTCGCAGAGTAACGAGCCTATCGCCACTCCCACCGTAAAGGCAGAAAGAATCAGCGCAATCACACCGGGGCTGCCCCGCAGTACCGTTACCGTAAAATTCGGCATCTGTGTTAAATAACTGGCTCCCAACATCCAGAACCATGAGATACCCAAAATCGCCAGAAACACCGTTCGCTTTTCGGAGGCCAGCTTGATCAATCGCCAACTGATGCGGGGGACATTCCAGTCAATCTTTAAGTTGGGCGCTTTGGTCTCAGCTAAAGGAATTTCCCGGCTGCTTAACCAGCCCACCACCGCCACGGCTACCACGGCCATACCCACCAGCCATGCCGAATTTTCAGCGCCACCCAACAGGCTACCGGCAATCGTACCAATCAAAATGGCAACAAATGTGCCCATGCCCACCTGAGCGTTGCCCGCCACCAGCTCATTTTCATGCAAGTGCTGGGGCAAGATCGAATATTTAACCGGACCAAAAAATGTGGACTGAACCCCCATCATGAACAACACCACCATCAGCAACCATAACGCCTCGCACCAAAGCGCCACAAAGCCTATGAGCATGATCAAAATTTCTGCCAATTTAATCTGACGAATGATGCGAGATTTTTCGTATTTGTCGGCCAGCTGACCAGAAATCGCAGAGAATAAAAAGAAGGGCAGAATAAACAGGCCGGCCGCTAAATTGACCAGCGCATTAGTATTGCTGTTGCCCGCCGCCACGCCAGTGATACTGGCACTAACAATCATGACCAATAACGCATTCTTAAACAGATTATCATTCAATGCCCCAAAGAACTGGGTCAAAAAAAGTGGCAAAAATCGTCGGGATTTCAACAGCTGAAACTGGCCTTTACTACTCACCCTAATTCCTTGTATCAACCTATCACCAGCGGACATCTTGCCGGTCTACCCACAGATATTCAATCTGCGGTGTGTCGCAATCCTCTTGCGCCCATGCACACGCCCGCCATAATAAGGGCTTCTGTTTCAGGATGAACCGATGAAATACATTTTATTACCGCTGCTTTTTGTGTGCAGTCTCGCCATAGCCGAAGAAGAGCGCTACTGCGACACCCTAAATCTGTATCTGGAAAATGATTTATTTGGTGAAACTGACCTGCACTACACCAACGGTATTCGTGTCTCCTGTGTATCACCTGACCTCAGCTCCTACCTCGATGACGAACAACTTCCCCCGTGGGTTCGAACCGTTAACAATAAACTGCGTTTCTTCCACGGCCTAAAAGATGATGAAAGCCCAGAGCTTCAACGCAATCTGGTGATTAGCGCGGGCCAGCTGATGTTTACGCCCTCAGATAATGAAGCCAAGGAATTAATTGAAGATGACCGGCCCTACGCTGGCTACCTTTACCTAGGGTTCGCCTACCACACACGGGATAAAGAACAACTCGACACCATTGAAGTTAATGTGGGCATGGTGGGCCCGGCCTCTCTGGCAGAGGAGTTCCAGGACACCATTCACCAGTGGCGCGGGATCGATAAATTTAATGGTTGGGATAACCAACTGGACAATGAGCTTGGCCTGCAATTTGTTTATGAACACAAACACCGCTTCAAGCTCACCGATAGCTGGCCTCATCAGGATGTTATCGCTCATAGTGGTATCAGCCTCGGCAATGTGGCCACCTACCTCAATCTGGGCGGTGAGTACCGTATTGGCTGGCAACTCCCAGAAGATTTTGGCACCGCCGCAGTAAGACCTGGTGGTGACAATAGCGCTCCCGGTAAGGGCGATATCCGGCACTGTAGCCAAATAATCTGTGGGCTACATGCCTTTATCTCGGTAGATGCCCGAGCAGTCGCACGGGACATTTTTCTAGATGGCAACACCTTTGAAGACAGTCATAGCGTGGATCGTCGCCCTTATGTGGCCGATGCAGCAGTGGGCTTTAGTTTTTTAATCCATGGCTGGAAAGTGTCCTATGCCAAGGTATTCCGGACTCGCGAATTCGAGGAACAGGAAAAGTCTCATGAGTATGGGTCATTATCGATTTCATATTCTTGGCAAGGTCGATAAACGCCAATAGCCGCTGTTGAGTAGTAATCTGGATTAGTAATTTGAGTTAGAATACTCCGCGATCAACGATGTACAGGCCTCCACTTTGCCCGCTTTACGCTTTCCCAACCGCAAGTTTCACCTTGAGCCAACGTGGCATAGCTACACACGTGTGCCTGGCGCTACCGTACCGACACCCCTACGGAGCTGGTTGCTTGATCGTGGCTCTCTTACTGAACGGCTGATCGATGCAAGTCATGGTCAGTTCCGGGTTGAGGTCATCAATCAACGCATGGAACTACCGCTCTTATCTGAATGCCATGCACTGGGCATTCCTTCCCGACAGCATGCACTGGTACGTGAAGTTATCCTTTACGGCTGTGATGAACCCTGGGTCTATGCCCGCAGTATCATTCCGGCAAAAACCCTGACTGGCCGCCTTCGCAGCTTACGCAAACTTGATAATCGGCCATTGGGTGCACTGCTATTCAATGATGTGTCGATGCAGCGTGGCCAGATTGAACTTGCCTGCTCCAGTACGGGCGACCTGCTGTTGCCAGCACTGTCGGGCTATTTACAAGGAACCGTTTGGGGACGTCGGTCGGTGTTCTTTCTGGATCAAAAACCACTACTGGTCAGCGAGATGTTTTTACCGGGGTTTAGACCGTACAATAGGCCGCTGAAGCTGCATTTTAATCGCTAGCCCCTTATTGCTGACACTTGTATGAGTCATTTCAAAGAACGCCTGCCTGATTTTCTCCGATTAATGCGCTTTGACAAGCCTATCGGCACTCTGCTGTTGCTGTGGCCAACACTGTGGGCATTGTGGTTTGCCGCCGGTGGTGTTCCCGATATTAAAAACCTACTGATCTTTATACCCGGCGTTATTTTGATGCGCGCCGCGGGCTGCGTGATTAATGATGTTGCTGACCGCCGAGTAGACGGTCATGTAACGCGCACCCAGAGCCGTCCACTTCCCCGCGGCGCAGTCAGGGCCAAAGAAGCGTTATTTGTTTTTCTGCTGTTATGTCTTGCCGCATTTGGCTTGGTGCTACTCACTAACCCTCTGACTATCAAGCTAGCATTTGTGGGTGTGGCACTGGCGGCCTGCTACCCCTTTATGAAGCGCTTTACACATCTGCCTCAGTTAGTACTCGGTGCTGCCTTTGCCTGGAGTATCCCCATGGCATTTTCTGCCCAAACTAATCAGTTGCCTACTGAACTATGGGCGCTCTATGCGGCCGTTATACTGTGGACCGTGGCCTACGATACGTTTTACGCCATGGTTGACCGTGAAGACGATTTAAAAATTGGGGTTAAATCCACGGCCATTTTATTTGGGGATATGGATATTCCGATCACCGCCACATTACAAGTGCTGGTATTGGTGGCACTTGCCATGACAGGAACAAACTTTGGTCGAGGGCTATGGTTTTTCCTTTCACTGCTAGCGGCGGGCACCCTGTTCCTTTACCAACAATTTTTGATTCGTCACCGCGAACCGGATAAATGCTTTAAGGCCTTTCTGAACAATCATCATGTGGGCGCGGTTATCTTCATAGGCTTGGCCCTCGACTACCAACTTGCTACCGACTAGGAAACCCACCCATGTCCGGTTTTGTCATCTGTTTGACACAATTACGTCATGTAATAGGCTTGTCAGGTAGCAATTTTAGGCATCACTGTTAATAGAACGATTAACAGGACCATGAGAAAATAACAAAATCATGAGCAAAAAAACCATTCTAGTCGTCGATGATGAACCGGCCATCCGCGATATGATCAACACAGCGCTTGATGCAGCTGGCTTTGATTGCCTTCAAGCGGAGAATGCCCAACAAGCACACGCCATGATCATCGATGAACAACCCGATCTGGTCTTGCTGGACTGGATGATGCCTGGAACCAGTGGTATAGAACTGATCCGCAGGCTTCAACGGGATGAGCTGACCAACACCATTCCCGTGATCATGCTGACGGCCAAAGCTGCCGAAGACAATATGATTCAAGGGCTTGAAGTGGGCGCAGACGACTTTATTACCAAGCCATTTTCACCCAGAGCACTTATTGCCCGTATTAATGCCGTATTACGACGCGCCGAATCTGAGCTGCCCCAAGAACCTATTGAAGTTGGTCAGTTACGATTTGACCCGATCAGCCACCGAGTCACCATTGCCGATCAGCCCGTCACGATGGGTCCCACCGAATTTCGGCTCCTGAGCTTTTTTCTCACCCACCAAGAACGTGTTTATTCCCGCGGCCAAATCCTCGATCACGTCTGGGGTGGCAACGTTTACATGGATGAGCGTACGGTGGATGTACACATCCGTCGTCTGCGCAAAGCAATATCACTTGAAGGCCACGACCGCTTCATTCAGACTGTCCGGGGCGCGGGTTACCGCTTCTCCACTAAGGTCGTTGAAGAATAGGAATCAGCCACTTGCATCGAGGGCTTCAAGCAGAAATACAGCAGATCGTTCTGCTCACTTTATTTCTGCTCATTTTCGGGTTTCTAAATGGCTACCTGCTACTCACCCTGCTGGTGGGTGGCGGCCTGTACATGCTATGGACCTTCTCCCACATCTCAAAACTATATGACTGGCTTGATCAGGGCTGCACCGGACTACCTCCCGAGGCCAGTGGCGTATGGGGCGATATGGGTGATTCCCTCTATCGCATGCAAAAGCGTAACGAACGTGCCAAGCAAAGCCGTAAAAACCTATCGGCACGGGTCCGCAACATTACCTCTGCTCTGACAGATGGCATTCTCACACTATCAGCTGACCGAGTACTCGAGTGGTGGAACCCCGCCGCAGAGAAACTATTGGGTCTGAAAAAAAGTGACCGCGAACAGTCCATTATCAATCTGGTTCGCGACCCCCGGTTTGTCGCCTTTATTCAAAGCAAGACACTGGGCCCGGCGCTGGAACTCGCCTCCCCGGAAGATCCGACTAAAACGCTATTATTTACTGCGGCCGAATTCGGTGATGGCGATGTGATTGTGGTAGTGCAAGACATCACCCGGCTGCGCAATCTGGAACAAATGCGCCAAGACTTTGTGGCCAATATATCCCACGAACTGCGCACCCCGCTTACCGTCCTGACCGGCTATACCGAAACCCTTCAAGACGCCTGTCAAGACGATGCCGCAGACCTTCCGGGCCACTGGAAAAAAGCGCTTGATCAAATGCAGCAGCAAACCGAGCGGATGAGTGCGCTGGCCAATGACTTGGTGATGCTATCTCAACTGGAATCCACCCGAGAGTCTGCATCCAGCACACCGGTACAGATAGCACCGCTACTACAGCAAATAGCAGACGATGCACGCATAATCGCTGCTGATAGCCACACAATAATACTAGAATGTGCCGAAGGCATGGTTCTCAATGGCGAAATGAAAGAACTCTACAGCGCCTTCTCCAACCTTGTTTTCAATGCTATCAAGCATAGCCCTGCCGGAACCACCATCCAGATTAAGAGTTACGCTACCGATAACGCCAACTTCATCGACATCTCTGATGATGGCAACGGCATCGACCCAAAACATATCTCTCGCCTTACCGAACGCTTTTACCGAGTGGATCAAAGCCGCGCATCCTCCACCGGAGGCACCGGTTTGGGCCTCGCCATCGTCAAACATGTGCTAATGCATCACGGTGGCACCCTTAGCATCAGCAGCACCCTTAGCAAAGGCAGCCGCTTTAGCTGTCGTTTTCCGATACTCAAATCATCCTAGAAACCGCAGTTAGATCATAGGTACCCTACTCCCCTTTCCCTTCTCTCGACAAGAACGCCATACTGAGAAGAGACTGAAACATCTTCAAGAAAAACAATCTAAAACAAGACAAACTATTTAAAAAGGCACCATCATAAAAATTCGGATACTCCAATCCATTGACGAATGCTCCCCAACCCAATGGGACGGGCTATTTGCAGACGACTATCCGTTTCTACAACACCGCTTTTTGTCGCTGCTAGAGTCCTCCGGTAGTGTCTGTGCTGAAACGGGCTGGGAGCCAAAGCATTTATTACTGGAGCAGGACGGAAAACCCGTTGCAGCTTTACCGCTCTACCTGAAAAATCACTCATGGGGTGAATATGTGTTTGACTGGTCCTGGGCCGAGGCCTACCAAAACCATGGCATCGCCTATTACCCCAAGCTACTAACCGCTGTGCCCTTTACCCCGGCCACAGGTCCTCGATTAGGACTGGCATCGGAAATAAGCCCATCGGATGTACTTCCGAGTTTACTCAATACCATTCAGGAAATAGCCGAACACCACGATGTGTCCAGTTGGCACCTGCTGTTTCCCGACCAACAGCTCACCACCGCCATGAATGGGGTAGAGATGATGCGGCGCACTGGCGTCCAATATCACTGGATCAATGACAACTATGGTGATTTTAACGATTTTACTGGCACGTTCTCCTCAAGAAAGAGAAAAAACCTGCACAGAGAACGCCGTTCTGTGGCCCAGCAGAATCTGCATATTCAGCGTCTCACGAGTGAAAACATTACCCCGGACTGGTGGGAATTCTTCTATTTGATGTATCAACGCACCTATTTGAAACGCAACGGTACCGGTGGCTACCTGACCCAGGAGTTCTTCCAACAACTCGGTCAAGTGATGTGCGACCAGCTGATGATGACCGTTGCTCAGGACGAGGCCGGCAACAAAATAGCTGCTGCCCTATTTTTTTACGACAGCCAGACCCTCTATGGCCGCTATTGGGGGTGTATTCGTGAGTGTGACTCCCTGCACTTTGAACTCTGCTACTACCAGGGTGTCGAATTCGCCATTGAGCTAGGACTTTCGCGCTTTGATGCCGGCGCCCAAGGGGAGCACAAAATCAAACGGGGTTTTGTTCCTGTGGAAACCTGCTCACTACACTGGATCAAACACCCGGAGTTTTCAGCGGCCATAAGCCGTTTCCTAACCCAGGAAAAACAACACATAACGCACTATATACTGGAAGCAAAACAACAGTTGCCATACCGATCCGATAAGTAGTAATTTATACTGCTACGCTGCAAACAACCTGCCTAAAAGGACGCCTATCATGAAAGCCCACACATGGCCCCACCTGCTCAAATTTGCTGCAGTAGCGCTCGCAGCCCAAATTATGCTGTCTGCATCAGCTCAAGCTGCCAGCAAAGTGGAAATAGATCTGTATGTAGAAGATGCCCTGAAGCAGTTTCACAAAGAAACAACTGCCGGGACCAAGCTCGCCGCTCAGGCCAAAGGCATGCTGATCTTCCCCAAAGTCTACAAAGCAGGTATCGGCATTGGCGGTGAATATGGTGAAGGCGTACTAAAAGTGGGCGGCTCCACCGTGGGCTATTACAGTACTGCTGCTGCCTCTATTGGTTTCCAACTGGGCGCCCAGACGAAATCGCAAATTATTTTGTTTATGACTAATGCAGCGCTGAAGCAATTTCAAAACAGCGATGGCTGGGAAGCGGGTGTTGATGGCAGCGTTGCCATTGCGACGATTGGTGCCGGCGGGGAAATTGATACACATACCATTCAACAACCTATTATTGGATTTATTTTTTCCAACAAAGGGCTCATGTTCAACTTGAGCCTAGAAGGCTCAAAAGTCACGCCGATTGTTCGCTAATATTAAATTTTCAGGTAAGTAAAATATGAAGCGAAACGTAATATAAAGCCTCAAAATATGACATCGGTTCATACTGGAATTAAATGCATTGACGCTCCATCGGTATGCTCATTCCAGAAGCAATTTGATGTTTTGAAAATTCAGTTTTTTCTATACTAAAGCCATGCTCCTCAAAGTATTTTGTCTGATCCAAAGATGGAACTGACAGGGTGATTTTTGATATTTTATTCTTTTTGCTGTGCCTCAAAACATTATCAAACAGCGTAGAAAATAATCCCAGACTACGAAACTCATGACAGGAATAGCGCCGCTCATTTTTTCTAACCGGCTTATACGGGTTGCTAAACTCCACATCTGCTATATGTATATTATTAGGGTATGTACGCGCTAATAACAACTTTCCACAAAGGCTTTTTGTCAGGGCATGGTCAACAACACGGGAACGAAAAATCACAATATCTTGAATAACCTTTTGTTTGATTAACGTTTCTACCTGCCGGAACAAAAAGGGATCACTTTCATCAAAGTACGAACATAACTTTTTAGACTTTATCTTGGTGACCTCCACCATGTAATGTATCCATGCCTGTTCCCCTATGTCTCTCAAACACTCTGGTTCTTGTCTAGCAATTTCAGACAGGTTGTCCATTCCATAGAATTTTATATCGACCTCAGAATCAAACTTGCTTCTTATGCCTTAACCTGGATATAGTTTTTGAAGGCTCATCTATGTTTTCCTAATATTTAACATTATTAAAGGTGCCATAATAAAGATACCGGAGAACAGCCGATGACACACCCTGGCCATGGGCTACCGTCTTTTGTTTTCAATTTTAAGAGAGACAGCCTATAAGTTTTACTAACAACATAAACACCTAACGCAATATATTCACACCTGATCAGCCCCGCTAACCCAAACAATGGTGATGTTTAATCAGTTACTGAAGAAATGGGCTGACCTCAGCACATCAAATCACCCACACAATTTAAAGCCAGCGCCTGACTTTTTCGCAATAACTAAAATAATCGATACCAAACTTTGCACCCATTTGTTGCTCTTCAGGAATAATTTGAAGTTTAGTCACCGACCAGATAAACAAGGGTAAGCCTACACTAGCGTAAAGGCTGTAAAGATGAATATTCCACGCGACAAGTATGACGAACAAACCCAAGTAAATCGGATTTCGAGAACAATTAAATATCCCTACGGTGGCCAATTTGCTAGCTTTGCTTGGGTCTCGAGGGTCAATGGTTGTGTCCAGTTTATACATAGTAATAATTGCCACACAGATAATGGCCAACCCAGCAGCAAGGAATAATATCAGCAGTAACCCCTGCCAGGTGGAGTAGGTCTCCCCCGTATCCAGAAAACGGGCAACCAACCACATCACCAGCCCTACCACTAATAGCTGTATCAGTGGCGGGACTTTTAAGGCGAGACTAAATTTTTTTTCCATACGAGTAACCTGTTATTTGCTGGCATTGGGTTGTCCTCTACCAGTTCTAATCCAATTTTTTCTGCAAGACAGTTTACTGCCTCAAAATCGCGAATACCTTGATGCAGTACTTGTTGCTTTAACCACAGGTCGAACCCGGCATTGCTATCACTGGTAAACTGACCGTTGTAGTTAAATGGTCCATAGATGGCGACCATGGCACCTGGAACCAGAATTGTGTCTAGCCCAGCGAATAGATTTACCACCGATTCCCACGCCATAATATGACAAGTATTGGCGGTGAATACGGCATCCACATTACCCACAGACCAGGATGGATGATTTGCATTGAGAGGTATAGGGCGACGGAGATTTTCTGCGGGGCAGTCATCCAACCAAGCATTGATTCCTGGGTGGTTAGCCTCAAGGTCGGCAGTTTGCCATATTAAATGCGGTAACCGGGGCGCACAGTAAACTGCATGCTGTCCCGTGCCACTACCAATTTCCAAAAGCTGCTTACGATCGGCAAACACCCGAAGCAATACCTCCAGAATGGGTTTCTGATTATTCTCGCAGGCTTGGGAAAAGGGTTTTTGTATCATCATGTGGGCTCCTGCTATTCCGCGCCTTCGCGAGTAAACACCCATTCACGAGCAGATGACATGGCCGACTGATAGACATATCCTCCCACGTTAAACTGTTTGAGTTGCTCGGGGTCTTCAATCTGATTTTCGATGATATAGCGGCTCATTAAACCCCGCGCTTTTTTAGCGTAGAAGCTAATTATTTTATATTTGTCGTTTTTCCAGTCCTTGAACACAGGGGTAATAATATCTGCGTTTAGCTTGCCCGGTTTGACGGATTTAAAATATTCATTGGAGGCCAAGTTAATCAGCAGGTCAGTCTTCTGCTTTTTGATTTCTTTATTTAAACCTTCTGTAATTTTATCGCCCCAGAACTCATACAAATTTACACCGCGGCTGTTCGCCAACTTGGTGCCCATTTCGAGGCGATAAGGCTGCATTAAATCCAGTGGCCGTAATAACCCATAAAGACCCGACAAAATCCGCAGGTGATTCTGTGTCCACTGTAATTGCTCCTCCGAAAGGCTCCCTGCATCCAATCCGGTATATACGTCTCCCTTAAAGGCCAACAGCGACTGCTTAGCATTGCCTGGGGTAAAGGCAGGCTGCCAGCTGAGAAAACGACCAAAATTAAGATCACCCAGTTTGGCGCTGATTCCCATCAAATTAGAAACTTCCGGCGGCGACAGTGTTCTCAACTGTGTAATCAACTCGGCAGAATCATCCAGATAATCCGGCAGGGTGTTACTCGCTGTAGTGGCGGGGGTTTCATAATCCAGTGTTTTCGCGGGAGAGATTACGATTAACATAAGTCATCCAATCAGGGGTTAAACCGTTTACACAAACATATCGTTCATTATACTCGTTCACCACAACCAGCCAGAAGGGATTTGCTATGTACCGGGGTTTTAAACTTTTTCTTGTCATTACCACACTGGCCACCGCTCTCGCTGGCTGCTCGGTAAACCCGGTCACCGGCGAAACAGAATTCTCTCTGGTATCTGCTGAACAGGAAGTCGCCCTAGGCTCCGCTAATTATGGCCCCTCACAGCAATCCCAGGGAGGCCGCTACTATATCGACCCAGACCTGCAACTTTATATCAGAGAAGTGGGTAACAAACTCGCTGCAGTGAGTGATCGACCAGGCCTTCCCTATGAATTCGTCGTCCTCAATAATTCCACGCCCAACGCCTGGGCGCTGCCGGGCGGCAAAATTGCCGTCAACCGCGGCCTATTGCTTCACCTAGAGGATGAATCCGAACTTGCCTCAGTACTGGGCCATGAAATTGTCCACGCTGCCGCCCGTCACAGTGCCGCACAAATGACGCGAAGTACCTTCATTGGTATCGGCGCTACGGCTCTTGGAGCCGTTGGCAGTAATTATGGCCTCGGGGAAACTGGGTCGCAAATGGCACAAATGGGCGCCGCTGCCTGGATGGCTAAATATGGAAGAGATGATGAACTGGAAGCTGATTATTACGGTATAGATTATCTCGCGAAGGCCGGTTATGACCCTTATGGCGCCGTCAAAGTGCAGCAAACGTTTGTAAAACTAAGCGAAGGCCGCCAGCAAGATTTTATCAGTGGCATGTTTGCTAGCCACCCACCATCCCAAGAGCGTGTGGACGCTAACCGCCTAAAAGCAGCCAGCTTGCCAAAGGGCGTCACTAACCGAAATCGCTACCAACAAAAAATAGCCCATTTGATACGTGATAAGCCGGCCTATGATGCTGAAGCCGCGGCCATCAAAGCACTGAATGCCAAAGATACAGCGACCGCACTGGCACAGCTCGACAAAGCTATCAAAATTCAGCCCAACGAAAGCTCTTTTTGGGAATTGCGTGGCCACACCTGGGAGATGAAGAAAAACGCCACGAATGCAGAAAAGGCATTCACTACGGCTATTCAGAAAAATCCGGATTTGTTTAGCACTTACCTGTATCGCGGGCTGGTTCGCTTTGACCTAAACAATAAAGCTGGCGCGAAAGCAGATCTGCAAAAAAGCTATAAATTACTTCCCACTCCTCCAGCTAGCTACTACCTCGGAGAAATAGCGCTGGAAAGTGGTGATAAACAAACGGCGACTCGCTATTTCCAAACTGCGGCTCAAGGTAACGATGAGCTGGCTAAAAAAGCCCAGGGTCGCCTAGCCGTTTTGGAATTAGCCACATCACCCCATAAATATATCGTTAGCAAAACCTATGTAGGTGATGACGGCTATTTGAGAATCGTGGTTCAAAACAACAGCCCTGTGACGGTAACCTCCGTGAAGTTACAGCTCGCCGAAATGGCCAATGCTTATATGGTAGAAAGCAGCTCTAGTCTCAACGGCCCACAAGAGCTGGCACCGGGACAGAAAGCTACCATCAAAACTCGTATAGGGCCCTTTAAGGAAGCGGCTGAAGCCTCAAGATATCGAGCAAAGGTCGTGTCAGTGCAGGTTCCCGAGTAATTCAGCAGCGGCTTCTCCCTTCACGGTACTAACCGTTCCGTTAAAAACTGCATACAGGTACGCACCCGAGCATTACGCCTCAAATCCGGATGGGTAAGTAACCAGACATCTGATTCGAAGCGCCGCTCGGGGGGGCCCAACTCCTGTAGACCTTCAGCCACATCGCTAGGCAGCAACGCTAGGCCCATACCACACCGGGCCAACGCCGCCATACCCATCAAAGTATTGGCCCGGGCTGAAATGTTTAATTTATCCACATGCTTTTCCAACCATTGCATGGGTTTGAGTCTCAATAAGTTACGCTCAGGACCTATCAATGGATAATTCGCAAGCTGTTTGATACCAAAGCGCCCTATGGGGCCAGCAAAGGGACCAGAAAAAAACTGCGGGCTTCCGTATAGATTCCAGGGCATGGACCACAACTTTCGGCCCACAAGGTGTTCTGGCGGGCTAGACGTCACTCGTAAAGCAATATCAGCCTCTAGTCTGGACAGGTTCAGATCATCACTGCTCGCTAATAACTGGATTTCTATTCCGGGATACAATGCGCAAAACTCAGCTATCAATGGCGGGAGATGGTAGTAGGCAAAGCCATCTGGGGCAGTAATACGGATGGCTCCCTCCAGAGCTTGATCCCCACCCACAATGAGGCGGTCAACCTCGTCTATTGCACTGGCAACCTGATCGGTGCGGCCCAGCAGTGCTTCACCAGCGCCAGTAAGTATGTAGCGAGCCTCCCTCCGCTCAAATAACCGAACCCCCAGCTTTTCCTCCAGCCCCTTGACCCGACGAAACACGGTGGAGTGGTTAACCCCCAACTTTTTACAGGCGCCATTGAGGCTGCCCGCCTCGGCTACCGCCTGAAAATATCGCAGATCGTCCCAGTTATCCATTACCAAATATCTCAACTGTTATTTGCATTATTGCAAGCATGGCTTTCGCTTATTGCTTATTTTATTTCTAAATTGCAAAGATCATACTGCCAGACATCAAATTAATCTACTGGAGAGCACATCATGACTAATTACTCGCATCACGGTACCACCTTACTTCGGATTAGCCTTGGGCTAATCTTTATTGCCCACAGCCTTTATCTAAAACTGGTGGTCTTCACATTGCCTGGTACCGCAGGGTTTTTCGAAAGCCTAGGGCTGCCAGCCATTTTGGCCTACGTCACTTTTGCCGCTGAAGCCATTGGCGGTATTGCTCTATTGGTTGGGTTTCATGCACGCTGGGCTGCGTTGGCCCTGATTCCTATTGCGTTGGGCGCCACTTGGGCACACAGCGGTGCCGGGTGGGTGTTCAGCAATGCAGGTGGAGGCTGGGAATACCCGCTGTTTTTGGCGATAGCTTCTGCCACAGTGGCACTTCAGGGTAATGGCAGCTTTGCCCTACAGCGCGACTAACTGACCAGTCTTCCGAAGCTGAGAGAACCGATCGAAGATAAGAGAGCTGACACGATGAACGCTATTAACGAGCAAGCCACCCGACAACTCTTTACCGAGGCGCGCACCCATAGCCACTGGCAAGACAGGGGTGTTGCTGCAGACACCCTCCGTCAGCTCTACCACTTGGCCTCCATGGGGCCAACGAGTATGAATACGCTGCCTGCACGGTTTGTGTTTCTGACCACCCCCGCTGCCAAACAGCGGCTATTGCCTGCTTTGGCTGAGGGCAACCATGAGAAAACCCTAACCGCACCTGTCACGGTCATTGTGGCGCACGACCCCACGTTTTATACCGAGCTAGCCGCACTGTTTCCACACATGGCCGGAGCTGATCAGATGTTTGCCAACAACGAAGCGCTGGCAGAGGTAACCGCATTTCGCAATGGAACCTTGCAGGGCGCATGGCTGATCATGGCCGCCCGCGCTTTGGGTCTGGACTGCGGCCCAATGTCAGGTTTCGACAACGCCAAAACCGATGAAATTTTCTTTACCGACAATGACTGGAAATCCAATTTTCTGGTCAATCTTGGTTATGGCGTAGAAGACAAATTGCACGAACGGGGCAAGCGACTCGACCTTGAAAAGGCCTGTCTGGTGTTGTAGTGACCCGACTTTATTTCATAAAAAACTTTTTGCACAAACTACGCATCAAATACCATACTTAGGGAGGCTATCTACTTAAAGGCGCCCATAAAAGGAGGTATTGATGACGACACTTGCCAGCCTCAGAGCGAGCATCCAAAAAACCTCTCACATGGATGAACACCGCTGTGTCGAACAACTGCTGACTGAAATGCCCCTGCCTTCAGACCAGCAACAGCATACTCTGAAAATGGCCCGCGATCTGGTGCTAGCCTGCCGGGAAGACCGCCAAGGAAAGGGCACTCTGGACGCTTTTTTACAGGAATTCGGGCTATCTAACAGGGAGGGGGTGGCATTGATGTGTCTGGCAGAAGCACTGCTGCGGGTACCCGATGAAATCACTGCCGATAAATTGATTGCCGAAAAAATTCTAAGTGGCGACTGGGCAAGCCACCTGGGTCATTCGGACTCACTATTCGTTAATGCCTCCATATGGGGTTTGATGCTGGCCGGACAAATTCTCCCCCTCGAACCGGAAATCACCGATAAAACTGACAGCTGGCTGAAACAACTAGCCAATCGCTTGGGTGAGCCCGTGGTCAATAAAGCCATTCTACAGGCCATGAAAATCATGGGCAGCCAGTATGTGATGGGCCGCAATATTGACGACGCCATGAAACGAAGCCATAAGGATGTCGCTAGCGGCGGCCCCTTTTCCTTCGACATGCTCGGCGAGGGCGCCAGAACCCATGCCGATGCCACACGTTATTTTGATGCTTACGCCAATGCTATTGAAGCTATTGGTAAAGACGGCCGCAACGGTGATGCCTACTCTGCCGGGGCCGACTCAACCAATGTCTATTCAACCAACGGTATCTCCATCAAGCTTTCTGCCCTCCACCCCCGTTATGAATATGCTCAGAAAGCCAGGGTAATGACCGAATTACTTCCTCGTATTCGAACGCTGGCGCTAGCCGCCAAAAAACACAACATTGGGCTAAGCATTGATGCCGAAGAGGCACACCGACTCGACCTGTCACTGACCATTTTCGAGGCCCTAGCTCGAGACCCAAACCTAGCCGGTTGGCATGGCCTTGGTTTTGTATTGCAGGCGTATCAGAAGAGAGCGCCACTAATTGCTCAATGGCTGATCGCTCTTTCAGAGGCAACTAACCACCGCTTGATGGTCAGGCTGGTCAAAGGCGCCTACTGGGATGCAGAAATCAAAGCCGCTCAGGAACAAGGGCTTTCCGATTACCCCGTCTTCACTCGCAAGGTGCATACCGACCTTTGCTATGAACGCTGTACTCAGATCTTGCTTTCCGCACCCCTGGCGATCTACCCGCAGTTTGCCACACACAACGCCCACACACTGGCGATGGTGTTGGCAACGGCTGAAGAGGCCAATGAAGAAGCTAATGGCGGGTCTAATGGAGAGGCCCGTTTTGAATTTCAGCGATTGCACGGCATGGGCCAATTACTTTATCGACACCTCCATGAACATCTGCGGCAACAGGGCATGCATATTCCACCTATACGTATTTATGCCCCGGTTGGGCAGCATCGTGAGCTATTGCCCTACCTGGTTCGACGACTATTGGAGAACGGTGCCAATAGCTCTTTTGTGAATCGAGTGCTCGATAAACACATGCCTGTTGATGTGCTGGTACAAGACATCACATCTCAGGTTACGGCGCATACACCCTACCGGCACGAGAAAATACCCACGCCACCCAAACTCTATATTGCCGCTGATGAAATACGAGAGAACGCCCCGGGTATTGACCTGAATGACCCAATATCGGCCGAATTACTGTTAGATAAAATAACAGCAGCAATGGCCAAACAATACACCGCCGGCCCCATCATTGGCGGAAAACTGATTGATGGAGAACTAACAGGGGGAGAACTTGTAGGGGGGCAACGAATAGATGGGCGGCCGCAACCAAACACTACGCCACAACCCATTCTGTCCCCAGCAAACCCCTCCGACATTGTGGGTTACTGTACCCATGCCAATACCGAAGATATTGAACGTGCGCTGTCCCTCGCCTCCTCAGCACAACCTGCCTGGAATGCTTCCGGCGGTTACGCCCGGGCAACTATTCTGGATCGAATGGCAGAGTTACTGGAGCACCAGCGACCCTCTCTGATGGGGCTGATCTGCAAAGAAGCCGGGCGAACCATCCCTGATGCCCTATCCGAAGTCCGTGAGGCCATCGACTTCTGTCGTTACTATGCACTGCAAACCCGGTTACATTTTTCTGATCCAACGAATCTACCGGGGCCGACCGGTGAAGAAAATCAACTGAGTCTCCACGGTCGTGGGGTGTTTCTTTGTATCAGCCCCTGGAATTTTCCACTGGCTATCTTTACCGGGCAAATAGCGGCGGCCCTTGCTGCGGGAAATACCGTGATTGCCAAGCCTGCCGAATACACACCCCTAGTGACAACCCTGGCAGTACAGTTATTTCATCAAGCAGGGATACCACCCGATGTTTTACATTTAGTCCCGGGGGAGGGATCAAAGCTGGGCAAGCAATTGCTGCCAGATCACAGAATCTCAGGTGTGGCTTTTACCGGCTCCACAGAAACGGCCAAGCTGATTCATCGAGAACTGGCCAACCGGCCCGGCCCGATAATACCGTTGATTGCTGAAACCGGCGGACAAAATGTCATGGTGGTGGATTCCACCGCATTACCTGAACAGGTAGTGGACGACGTTATCCATTCAGCATTCTTTAGTGCCGGGCAGCGATGTTCGGCACTGCGTGTCTTGTTTTTACAAGAAGACGTAGCAAACGATATTCTGAATATGCTGGTGGGTGCATTGGACACCTATCAGATGGGCGACCCCACAAAACTAGCCACTGATATCGGCCCAGTAATAAGCCAGAAAGCACAGAAAACCCTAGTGGCACATATTGTCAAATTGACCGATGAAGGCAAATTAATTACCCACTTAAATCCGCACTTGGCCACTCAATCAAACGCTCGCCCAACTCACTCAACTGGAACCGATGAGCAGCCACCAGGGTATTTTGTGACACCCCATATTTTTGACATTGAATCTCTAGAAAAACTGCCCGATGAGATTTTTGGCCCCATTCTGCATGTGATTCGCTACAACGTTAATCAGCTCGACGACGTCATAAAACAGATAAACGACAGCGGCTATGGTCTAACGTTAGGGGTTCACAGTCGCATTCAGGCCTTTGCAGATTATATTTTCAACCGCACCCAAGTGGGCAACACCTACATCAACCGCAATATAGTGGGTGCCGTGGTTGGCTCTAACCCCTTTGGCGGCTGCCGTCTATCGGGCACCGGCCCCAAAGCCGGAGGCCCACATTACCTGTTTGGTTTTGCCACAGAAAAAACCCGCACAGAAAATACCGCTGCCCGAGGGGGAAATACTGATCTGTTTCGATTAACGGAAGATTAAGCTAGCGGATTTGTTAAAGGTTAGGTCTGATATATAGATCAAGGGGTCGTGTATCACGCTGATAGCCTTAAAAATGAAAACTTTTGAGCCTCGCACAAAATAGAACACTGAGTTCCAGGCTGTGCTCACGAATATAGGATCAATGACCCTTTTAATTCTAGTGAGGCAATCATAAGGATTTATGATTGAGTAATGCTAAAAACTGTATTCTATCTATATCGGGAAGCCGGGACTATAGTCATTAGAATAAATCTTAAGTGCGCGACTATTTTTTCAATCTCACAAGGTTTGTTGTGTCTATCCGTAATGGGAGTAAATGATGAATAAAATATTAAACAGCAAAGAACTGAAGCAATTTTTGGTTTTTATGGTGATTTTTGTCGGCTTGTTTGCCGGCTATGCTCAAGCAAAGATGATCCCCACTTCTTCTATAATTAGCTCAAATGGCGAGCAGTATAGCCAGCAGCAATTGCAGTCTGCCCTAGCGTCTGACGAGCTGAAGCAACAATTGGAAGGCCTAGGTGTTGATACTGAGCAATTAAATGATCGCATTGCCAGCTTAACTCCGGAGGAAATTCAGCAACTAAATGCTGAATTAGAAGTGCAGCCTGCTGGCGGCATTCTCGGTGTGTTGCTGACAGTATTTATTGTCCTGGTTGTAACCGATCTGCTATGTGCTACTGATGTATTCCATTTTGTAAGATGCATTAATTAGATACCGTATGGCACGCTCCTTCACTACTGCGATAAGAGTAGTAAAGTGGCTAACTGCCGTCATTGTTAGTTTATTAACGGCTTGTGCGAGCATTCCCGAGTTGGAAAATCAGCCCGGGTATGCTCATCTCGCCCCCATTCGTTCACTCTACAACATACAGTATTTCCCCCAGATTGAAGATCAATGTGGGCCAGCTTCGCTCGCAACCATGCTGGCAGCGCAAGGGTTGGATGTTAATCCTGAGCAATTGCGGGGTAAGCTCTATATCCCCGGAAAGGAAGGTGCAGTAACCACAGAGATGGTCGCACGAACGCGGCGTTATGGTCTGCTGGCTTATGTATTGATGCCGAAACTGGTCGATGTGCTTGCTGAGATCGATGCGGGAAACCCGGTGCTGGTTATGCAAAACCTGGGGCTTGATTGGCTGCCCAGATGGCATTTTAGTGTGGCAGTAGCCTATAACCTGAATACGCAAACCATCAGTCTACGTTCTGGCGATAAATTGCAACATGAGATAGGTTTTAGTTTGTTTTTGAAAACCTGGCGTCGTGCAGATTCCTGGTCGATGGTCATCGTTCCCGCCGGAACTTTGCCAGCAACGGCCGAACCACCCCGTGTCACCCAAGCTGCCAATGATCTAGAGCAAGTGGGTGAGCCGGCAGCAGCTTTCGCTGTTTATCAGTCAGTATTGAATGAGTGGCCCGATAATGTTGTTGCAAATTTTGGTGCCGGTAACAGCGCATATGCACTGGGTCGATATAAGGAGGCTCATCGTTTCTTCTTGTCTTATCTACAGTGGCAACCCAATGCCTCTGAGGGCTGGAACAACATGGCTTATAACTTGGTTCAACTCGGTTGCGGTTCACAAGCGTTGATAGCGATTAGTTGTGCGGTAAAGCTTACACCCGATAATCAAGCACTTGTTGACAGTTTTAACGAGATTAGCGATGAGGTTAAAGCCACTGAAAATCAATTGTCTTGCCCGGACATTCAATGTCCGGCCGAAGGACGTAGCAATTGATGTTCTCAATATGCTGGTGGGTGCATTGGACGCCTATCAGATGGGCGACCCCACAAAACTAGCCACTGACATCGGTCTGGTAATACATCAAAAAGCGGGGAAGGTGCGGGCAAAAGACAATTGTTACGACCCCTGTTAACCTATGTCCCTTTCCAAGGAAAAAACCACACTGAAAATATTACTGCAAGAGGGGGCGATTCCGCATTGTTTCAATTAACAGGGGATTAACCTGCTAAGCCTACTTAGAGAGCAATTAAGAACTCTCTTGGGGCGGCGATTTTCTGGCCCCAGTAAAAACTGGATGATACTTTTCTCCTACAGCACTTAACCCCTCCTTAAGATCATCTGATTCACGACACACTTGAATGAGTGCCAAGGCCTCCTGCTCACACAGTGAGCCTTCAGCAATTTGATCACAGATTTTTTTCATGGAGGTAACCGCAAGAGGAGCAAGCTTGCTGATGGAATCAGCCATTTGTTCTGCTGCCTCAGCTAATTCGTCCCGCTCAACTAGGTGGGTCAGGTAACCCAGAGATAACAGGGCTTCTTCATCTAATGTTTCAGCCGCCATAAGTAGCCGCTTTGCCGTACTGACGCCTAGACGATGTACGTAACGCTGTATGCCGTTTAGTGGGTAGCAAAGACCAAAGCGTGCTGCAGGCACAAGCAATGTCATGCCCTTTACCCCAATTCGGATATCGCAACATAAACCAATTTCAGCACCACCCCCATACGCGCTGCCATTCAATGCACAGATAGTAGGAATCGGCATAGCCGCTAGTTTGTCTGTAAGAACCTGGAATTGTTCACCACTCAAATCTCCGCTCGACATCTGAGTCAGTGAAGCCCCGGCACAAAATGTTTTATCACCACTGCCGGTCACCACCAACACCCGTATTTCTTGCCTTTCCTCAACAGACTCAAGGTGTGAAATAAAAAGCTCAATATCCTCTGCAGCTAACGAGTTATGCTTTGATGGATTATCCAGCGTGATCCAAGCAACTTGTCCCTGAATAGCTAAGCGAATCATCCCACTGGAATCCGTCACTAGCGAGGCCTACACATAACGTTTATTAATCTCTTTCACAGCTGCGTGATACTTGGGACGCATGTCTTCAAGGCAATTAATATTGACCCCTAAATCCTTTAACAACCCATCGGCAATACTGTATATCCAGCCGTGAATCGTCAGGTCCTGACCTCGCGCCCACGCATCTTTGATAATATTGGTCTTGCAAACATTGATCACCTGCTCAGCCACGTTGAGTTCACAGACATGATTGACCGCCTCAGTGCTATCCTGGCCTTCAGATAGGTGGGCTCGATGAATGTACTGAACATCCTGAACATTGAGCAGCCAGTTATCAATGAGGCCTAACCGCTTTCTTTCTACTGACGCTCTCACCCCACCACAACCGTAGTGACCGCAGACAATGACGTGTTTCACTTTGAGGTATTCCACCGCGTACTGCATCACTGACAGGCAATTGAGGTCAGTATGTACCACCATGTTAGCCACGTTGCGATGAACAAACAGCTCGCCGGGCATGAGCCCAACAATTTCATTTGCGGGAACTCGGCTATCAGAGCAGCCAATCCACAGGTATTCTGGTGCCTGCTGCTTGGAGAGTTTCTCAAAAAAGGTGGGATCGCTCTCTTTGACGCTCTGCGCCCAAGCTACATTCTTTTCAAACAGCTCTTTCACCTAGGAGGCTCCCTTTTACGTAATGATTAACCGGATTTCGATTGGCCAGCCCAGTTTAAGGGGTCTCCCGACATAAAAAAACCGGAATTATCATCCGGTTTTTTAAGACGCCACTATTAAGGTGGCAATGCCGCTAAAGACTACTCTAGTTGTTTACGACGAATATCCTGTCCCCTCACCAAGTAAACCACTTGCTCGCAGATATTTTGGGCGTGGTCGCCCACTCGCTCTAACGACTTGAGCGCCCATAGAATGTTCATGGAACGAGAAATACTGCGGGGGTCTTCCATCATATAGGTAATCATTTCTCGCAGTGCTGTTTTATAATCCAAGTCGACCTGACTATCATCCTTCATGGTAGCGATAGCCGCTTCTGCATCAAACCGGGAAAAAGCATCCAGCGCATCATTGAGCATTTTTCTTACGCAGTTACCAATATGCCGCACTTCTATATAGCCACGCGGCGCATTTCCTTCCTCTGACAACTTGATTGCCATCTTGGCAATTTTCTGAGCCTCATCGCCAATACGCTCCAGGTCACGGATGGTTTTGGTCACGGCAATCACCAGACGCAAGTCACTGGCGGCTGGCTGACGCCGAGCAATCAGTGTGATGCAGGTTTCATCGATATCCATTTCCATTTTATCAATCCGCGACTCTGCGGCAATTACCCGGTCCGCCAAGCCACTATCCGCATCTTCCAGCGCTTTTATCGCATCGCCCACCTGCTTTTCTACCAAGCCACCCATTTCCAACATACTGGTTTTGATGTCTTCCAGGTCTTCGTTGAATTGCTTCGAGATGTGTTGATCAAGCTGTAACTTGTCCACTGGCTACTCCTACTAATAACTTTGCTAATAGCGCCTTTAACCGAAACGGCCCGTAATATAGGCTTCGGTTAATTCATGCTCCGGTGCGGTAAATACCTTTTCTGTTTCATTCACCTCGATCAGATGGCCCAGGTGAAAATAGGCTGTTCGATGGGAAACCCGTGCAGCCTGCTGCATCGAGTGAGTCACAATGGCAATGGTGTAATTCTGAGACAGCTCTGTAATTAACTCTTCAATTTTTGCCGTTGCAATAGGGTCGAGCGCTGAACAAGGTTCATCCATCAAAATCACTTCGGGACTGATAGCAATAGCGCGGGCAATACACAGCCGTTGCTGCTGACCACCAGAAAGCCCTGTGCCGGGCTGATCGAGACGATCTTTTGCTTCCGTCCACAAACCCGCACGAGTCAGGCTAACCTCAACAATTTCATCCAGCTCAGCACGGCGACTAGCTAGACCGTGTAAGCGAGGGCCATAGGCTACATTGTCATAAATAGTCTTGGGAAAGGGGTTGGGCTTCTGAAACACCATCCCAACCCTGGCGCGCAATGCCACCGGATCCATCTTGGAGGCATAAATATCTTCGCCATCCAATGTCAGCTCACCCGATACCTTACAGCTCTCAACCGTATCATTCATTCGATTGAGACTGCGCAGGAGCGTGGATTTACCACAACCAGAAGGGCCTATCATAGCAATCACTTCGTTCCGTGCGATATCGACATTCACATCAAAGATGGCCTGCTTATCCCCATAAAAAACATCCACGTTTCGCAGGCTCATTTTATGATCATCGGCAAATGGCACGCCCACTGCTTGATCCGGATATTGGGCATTATCCATTGCAGCTACACCCCGTTTTAACGACGGTTTTGGAACATTTGTCATCTACTTTTACCTCAAATACTGTCAACAAGCCCTGATATCGACCAACTTTGGTCATTATGCTACCAGCGGCGTTCCAATTTTTTGCGCAGTATCACTGCCAGAGTATTCATCACAATCAGGAACGCCAGCAACACCATAATGGCTGCCGAGGTCTTTTCCACAAAAGCGCGTTCAGGGCTGTCTGCCCACAAAAAAATCTGTACTGGCAACACCGTAGACGGATCGGTAAAACCACCGGGGACATCTACAATAAAGGCCACCATCCCGATCATCAGCAACGGAGCCGTCTCACCCAAAGCCTGAGCCATACCAATAATGGCACCGGTCATCATACCTGGCATGGCCAACGGCAACACATGGTGCAACACTACCTGCATCGGTGATGCACCGACACCGATAGCGGCATCCCGAATGGAAGGAGGCACCGCCTTAATCGCCGCACGGCTGGAAATAATAATGGTCGGCAAGGTCATCAGTGTCAGCACCAAGCCACCCACCAGAGGCACCGAACGCGGCACATGGAAAAAATTGATAAAGATCGCCAGCCCCAACAGCCCAAAAATAATTGAAGGCACCGCAGCGAGATTATTGATATTCACCTCGATCAGGTCAGTCCAGCGATTACGCGGTGCAAACTCTTCAAGATAGACCGCTGCGGCCACCCCAATAGGAAAAGACAGCCCAATGGTAATGATCAAGGTAAACAACGACCCCATCACGGCACCTCGAATACCGGCCAGTTCAGGCTCTCGGGAATCACCCTGAGTGAAGAAAATACGATTAAATCGCATCTCTACATCATCCGACTGAACCAACTGGTCAACCCAACCCTGTCGCTGTTCACTCATGCGCCCGACAAAAGCTCCGCCTTTACTGCCAATACTTTTGTAATAGGTGTCGATATCGTCATCGGCCACCAACCACAGAGTTTCCGTTTTATTCAATAGCTGGTGGTTGGCCGCGAGCCGATCACGCAGGTTGTAACCCGCGCCGTTACTAATTAAGCCGTAAAGTTCACGCTTAGCTTTGCGGCCTGTCACGTCTGAAAAACGATTTTTCAACCCACTTTTTACTATTCCATGAAAATCCGCCAATGCTAACTGCTGTGGGTCATTGAGGTCGGTAATACCCAGTACACTGGCATCATAGGTTACTTCCAACTGGATATAGGTTTGCTGAAAGGCCCTATAGCCTTTGCTGATAATATCCGTAAACAGCAGCACAACACACATCAAACCAAAGGCGATGGCCATGGCTCCATAGAGACGAAAACGCCTTTCTGCCCGGTAACGCTTTACCAAGCTGCGCTGAATTTGTTCTGTACGGGCTCGATTCAGATCAGCCTGGTTTAAATCACTCATACTGTTCCCGATATTTCTTAACCACACGCAGAGCAATAAAATTGAGCGCCAGCGTGACAACAAATAGCATCAGCCCCAAAGCAAAGGCCGCGAGGGTTTTGGGGCTATCAAACTCCTGATCGCCCACCAGCAACGTAACAATTTGTACCGTCACCGTGGTTACTGTCTCCAGTGGATTGGCGGTCAACTTCGCCGCCAAACCGGCCGCCATCACCACAATCATGGTTTCTCCAATCGCACGGGAAACAGCCAGCAGCACACCGCCGACAATGCCGGGCAGTGCCGCAGGGAAGATAACTTTTTTAATGGTTTCAGAGCGGGTAGCTCCCAAGCCCAACGAGCCATCACGAAGGCTCTGCGGCACAGCAGTAATCACGTCGTCAGCGAGAGAGGATATAAAGGGGATGATCATCACCCCCATGACCAAACCCGCAGCAAGGGCACTTTCTGATGAAACCTCAAGACCCACGCCTTCACCAGCTTTGCGAAGGAAGGGGGCAACCGTTAATGCGGCAAAAAAACCGTACACCACGGTAGGAATACCCGCTAAAATCTCAAGAGCTGGCTTGGCTAAACTTCGTACTCTTGGACTAGCATACTCTGCCAGGTAAATAGCAGACATCAAGCCCGCTGGCACCGCTACAAGCATGGCAATAAACGAAATCAGCAGGGTGCCCACAAATAGAGGGATCGCACCAAAGCTCCCAGATGAGCCCACCTGATCACTACGGATCGCCATTTGCGGGCTCCACTCCGTACCAAACAAAAATTCGGTAGCAGGCACCGCCTGGAAAAACCGTAGGGATTCAAACAGTACCGACAGTAGAATGCCGACAGTAGTAAAAATCGCCACACAGGCACAGGCCAATAAGATCCCCCGGAATACCCGCTCCACCTGCTGACGAGCACGAAGCTTGGGTGAAACCTTCACCCAACCCCAGCCCATACCGATGACGGCCAGCGACAACACCACTGCCGTCACTAAATTTCGACCTGTAGCACGAAGGCCTTGCAACGTGTCGGCTGCAGAGACCAAAGCGGGGTCAGCGGTTTCCGCGCTGAGTGCACCACTAGCAATGTTTTCGATGCTGTTCAGTAACAGGTTGTGTTCTGCAGCAGAGGTTGGTTGGTGGCCTTCCGGCAAACGTTCCATCAGCAGAATACTGATAATGTGCTCATCAAATATAAGCCACAATGCCAGTAAAAAAATTGACGGAAGCGCACACCAGATGGCTGCACGCATACCGTAGAAAAAGGGCAGGGAGTGTAGATGGCGAATACCACCTAGGGGTTGCGCAAGCGCCACCGAGCGCCCACGAGCCATGTAATAGGCAACGGCGCTGAGTACGAGAAGTACAATAAATAAGTTGGCTGTTTGCATTAAAGTTTCACTGACCTAATTTATTTTCCCTAAACCCTTTATTTAAAACGAGGGAAGGCCTGACAATTGTCAGGCCTTGGTTTATAGCGGCAAGTGGGAGAATACCGCTATGGCACCTACTTAAAGCTCTTCGCCCGCCATGGACTGCTTGTTCTTGATCGAGGCTGCATATTGAGCACGCAATTCAGCGGGCATCGGAATCATACCTTTCTCCGAGAGGTAGCCTTCTTCGCCCCAAGCTTTCTCACTGCTGAACTCCGCCAAGTAGCCTTCGATACCCGGAACGACACCCATGTGCGCCTTCTTAACATAAAAGAACAGCGGGCGAGAAATGGGATAAGACTTATTAGCAATAGTTTCAAACTCAGGCTCTACGCCCTCAACAATTGAGCCCTGTACTTTATCACTGTTTTGGTCGAGGAAAGAGAAACCGAAAATGCCTAGCGCATTAGGGTTGGCTTCCAACTTCTGAACGATCAGGTTGTCATTCTCGCCTGCCTCAATGTAGTGGCCGTCTTCACGAATCGCATGGGCAACGGCTTTGAAGACTTTTTTGCCTTCGGCATTGAATGCACTGGCAGGAATACCCAGCTTAGCCATTAGCATCTTAATTTCATCTGCATCTTTCGAAGCACGTAACGCAGCCAAGTCAGCAAATTTCTTTGCACCACCTTCCATTGCCAACTCAGAGAATGCATCCCGAGTACCAGAGGTAGGGGGTGGGCCAAGCACTTCAATCTTAGTATTGGGCAATGCGGGATTAACGTCTTTCCACGTTTTGTACGGGTTGGCAATCAGCTTGCCGTCCGGGCCAGGCACCTGAATAGCGAGCGCTAGAAACAAGTCCTTACGAGTCAGCTTCATTGCCTCTTTGGTTTTAGAATTGGCAACAACAATGCCGTCATAACCAATCAGCACTTCAATTACCTCAGTAACGCCATTGTCCTGACATAGTTTGTACTCAGAGGCTTTCATACGACGTGAAGAATTCGTCACATCGGGATGCTCAGTACCTACACCAGAACAGAATAACTTCATACCACCACCAGAACCCGTAGATTCAACTTTCGGCGTGGCATTACCTGTGGACTTACCAAAACGCTCTGCAACTACAGTGGCAAATGGGTAAACGGTAGAGGAACCAACAACACTCACATAATCGCGAGCGGCTGCCAGTACAGTAGTGCTCGCCATAGTCAGTGCTATAGCAGCGCCAGCAATGGCCAATTTATGGGTCTTTTTCACTTTTGCCTCCAGGGCTTGTCGTTAATCATCGAACGACATACTAGTTCTCAATAATGACAACTATATGAAAGCTCTGTGACAGTTGTGTGACAACGGGGCAGGGTTGTTATTTTGGGTGTCAGCTTTGCCCGCGTGTGAAGCCCGAGGAACAGGCATGTTCCTAGTCACAAATTTTAAAGACGGCGTATTTGTCACCGAGGCGGGAAACAAACTCCCTGTAGGAGCCCCCGTTATATTGAACGTATAATGAAAAACACTTTTATCAAAAACAATAAGAATACCACTTGTCATGACCCATACACTTATCCGTATTCTGGAACAACTGGCTAGAGGCATCGACTGCTTCACCGAGTGGACTGGCCGAATCATCGCCTGGCTGACGTTGGCTATGATGGCCCTTACCTGCATTGTCGTGGTGATGCGCTACTTCCTTGGGTCTGGCTCCATCGCCCTGCAAGAATCCGTTACCTATCTGCATGCGTTGGTATTTTTATTGGGCGCCGCCTACACCCTAAAGCGTGGAGGGCATGTACGGGTCGATATTCTCTACCAAAAATTTTCGCTGCGGAGCCAAGCACTGGTAGATGCCTTAGGCAGCTTGCTGTTCCTAATTCCCGTCAGCCTGCTGATTCTCATCTTCAGTTGGGACTATGTGGCTAACAGCTGGGCCGTCCATGAAATCTCTAAAGAAGCTCAAGGGTTACCCTGGGTGTATCTGCTAAAAACGCTACTGCTGGTGATGCCAATCACCCTGCTGCTGCAAGGGGTGGCAGAAATCATCAAGAACTTGCTATTCTTTTTTGGCCTCGGCGGTGAACACACTGGCGAACAACAAGAGGGGATGCTCTGATGGCAGAATTTATTCCCCTGCTGATGTTTGTAGTGGTCTGCCTAGTGTTGATGGCAGGCTATCCGGTGGCATTTTCTCTGGCTGGCACTGCACTGTTGTTTGCCTTGGTCGGCAATATGACGGGCCATTTTGATATGGCATTTCTCCACGCCTTGCCCAACCGTCTCTACGGCACCATAGATAACACCACGTTAATCGCCGTGCCCTTGTTCGTATTAATGGGCGTGATGCTGGAAAAATCCAAGTTGGCGGAAGACCTGCTCGACAGCATGTCCCTACTGTTCGGCAAATTCAAAGGCGGCTTGGGTATCTCTGTAGTGGTAGTCGGCATGCTGCTGGCAGCAAGCACCGGTATTGTCGGCGCTACCGTGGTCACCATGGGATTAATGTCCCTCCCCACCATGCTGAAACGCGGTTATTCGCCATCACTGGCCACCGGAGCTATTTGTGCCACGGGTACGTTAGGACAAATCATCCCACCCTCCATTGCCTTAGTTTTGCTGGGAGATATTCTCTCCAATGCCTACCAACAAGCTCAGCTCTCAATGGGTATTTTCACCCCCAAAACCATGTCTATCGGCGACTTATTTGTGGGCGCCGTTATTCCAGGCTTGTTATTGGTGGTGATGTATATCGGCTATCTGGTGATTATTGCCCGTCTCAAACCCCACCTCGCTCCCGTGGCCGAAGTAGATGACGACAACAGTCTCAGTGCTTTTCGACTCTTGCGGAGCCTGTTACCGCCAGTGGTTTTAATTGTTGCCGTGCTGGGGTCTATTTTGGGCGGTATCGCCACACCCACGGAGGCGGCTGGAGTCGGTGCATTCGGCGCTACGTTACTAGCACTCTCGCGGGGACAGCTCTCAATAGAGCGACTACGGGATGTTGCCCGTTCCACCACCGAAGTCACAGCCATGGTGTTTCTGATTCTTATCGGTGCTGCGATATTTTCGCTGGTGTTCCGTGGCTTTGGCGGAGAAGAACTGGTGGAAGGGCTATTCCACGATATGCCCGGCGGCAAAATTGGCGCCACTCTTGTGGTGATGGTAGTGATCTTTCTGCTCGGCTTTATCCTCGACTTTATTGAAATTACCTTTGTAGTGGTCCCCATCGTTGGGCCCGTACTGCTCGCCATGGGAGTAGATCCCATTTGGCTTGGCATCATGATTGCCGTTAACCTACAAACCTCTTTTTTAACCCCTCCCTTTGGTTTTGCCTTGTTTTACTTGCGCGGCGTAGCGCCTGATAGTATCAAAACCGGAGATATTTACCGGGGTGTTATCCCTTTTATAGGCATTCAGGTAGTGCTGATGCTGATGTTGGCCTTCTGGCCATCGCTTGCCACTTGGCTACCATCTGTGATCTTCTAGGTGTAAACCACCCGCAAGTCGCTATAACTAACATGAGGAGTCACTCGTGATCGCTATCAACCAACCACCACAACCACGTGGGGACCTGAGCCTGCAAACCATCGCCATGCCCAAAGACACCAATGCAAATGGCGATATTTTTGGTGGCTGGATGCTGTCACAAATGGATCTCGGTAGCGCTATTCTTGCCCAGCGTATTGCCAAAGGCCGAGTCACCACCGTTGCTATCAGCGGAATGGCCTTTCTACGCTCAGTACCTGTAGGCGCTATCGTCAGCTGCTACTGCGAGCTGATAGGGGTAGGCCGCAGCTCCATGACAATCAACGTGGAAGTTTGGATTAATATCGAGTCCACCAACAAGCCCGCCAAAGTGACTGAAGGTGAGTTTGTTTTTGTCGCGATTGATGACGATGGTAAAACTCGAGCGGTGCCAGAACAAAGTTAAAAACATCATTTCGCCGCCAACACTCTTTCATCACTTATAGATAAAACTAATGGCCAACTCCTGTCTCTGCAATCGTAATAAACCCTTCGACAAATGCTGTGGCCGATTTCTCACCGAAGGACTACGGGCTAAAACCCCGGAACAACTTATGCGCTCTCGTTATTCGGCCTATGCCCTGGGCGGCTACGGCGACTATTTGTTAGCAACCTGGTTTTCACCAACCGCTATTGGATTAACCGCCGAAGCGCTTTCTGAAAAAACGGTGGAATGGATAAATCTGGACGTACTCTCTAGCGAACAAAACGGCGATAAAGCGACGGTAGAATTTAATGCCTTTTTTCGCGAGCCGGGTCTTTCCGAGATTCAAGCCATGCATGAAATCTCCGTCTTTCAACGAACGGCCGGTCACTGGTTCTATGTGGGCGGTGAGGTGTCTACCCAACACTGATCATGACGTGGCGCCGGTTGACCGCCCGGACCAATCGACTTACCCTGTTTACAAATTTAATGTACGTCCATGTTAGAGAGTCATTATGCTCAAAATTATCATCATTATTATCGGTATTGCGCTGGTTTTATTTCTAGCACAACGCACGTTAGCCAACAAAAAAGGAGCCTCTGAGAATATGCAAAAAGGTATTGAGTTTATGACGGCCAATAAAGAGCAGGAGGGTGTGCAGACCACCGCCTCCGGATTGCAATATTTGGTGCTGACCGAAGGTACTGGTACTGAACACCCCGGCCCAACCGACATGGTAAAAGTACATTATCACGGCACATTAATTGATGGGGCCGTCTTTGACAGCTCGGTAGACCGTGGCGAACCCATTGGCTTTGCCTTGAATCAAGTTATTCCCGGATGGACGGAGGGTTTGCAGTTGATGGTGGTTGGTGAAAAAACTCGTCTGTTTATTCCCAGTAATTTAGCCTACGGCAACCGTAATATGGGCATAATTGGGCCAGGATCAACATTGATTTTTGATGTGGAGTTACTGGGCATTAACGAATAGTACAAAGCAACTATTAGAAAAGGGGGCCCCATTGGTTGCCCCCTTTTTTTTCGCCTAAGTATCTATTGTCTACTTTGTTTCAAGCGACATCCGCGTCCTCTAAACGCTGCATTAACTCTTGATAACCACCCACATACTCTTCACCGTAGAAAATTTGAGGAACCGTGCTCACGGGTTTACCCACTGTTTCTGCTAAATCGGCTGGACTAATGCCTTCTTCATGAATATCCACATAGCGGAAGGGTAGATCTTTAGATTCCAGCACTGCTTTAGCTTGGCGGCAAAAACCACAGGCTTGATGTCCAAAAATTGTATAGCGTTGCATAGGGTATCTCCTGTATGTGCTTAATCTAACCTACCTAATCATTGGGTAATACTATAACTCCAGGCTCCTTGATAGCTCCACTTGATTTCAACTATGCAACTGATAGCTACAGTTAATGACTCTGGTTACATAATAATTTTCGCCGTAACAACATTCGCAACAGTATGTAGGTCGCTCCCGCTGCTAATAAATGCTTAAGACTATGGCCACTGATCAGACCCAGCACCTGATGTATAGCTTGGTCATAGTGCTCTGCCACCTTGGCGAGAACGTAGAAAGTAAGTAACCAGATCAAATCCAAACTTCGGGTGTAACGAGATTTATGGGTTAACGCCACAGCAGGAATGATTATTAAGGGTACAAATTGCACTAGGGCATACAACCGTAAATCGCCTCTTCCTGCTTTCTCTGTAAAATACCAATACATGACACTGAAAAAACCGATAAAAATAAACGGATAAAGTAATTGTTTTTGTAGCTCTCGCTTAAAATATTCTGATAGGAGCCCGACCGTCAACGCCATAAAACCCATGGTCATAGGTAAGCGATCCCACACCAGTGTTTCATTATTAGGATTGAGGTGAAACCAGGATGAGCCAAAGCCCGTTAGGAATACACCCAAAAAGAAAAGACTATAAACAGGTGTTGTTGAATAATTATCGTGGTTTAGTTTTTGTTTTTTATTAAGAAACAAGCCGACTAACCCAACAATTATAAATGGTATGTTTGAAATTACATTACAGAAATTATTAATTCCATAGTAATTAATATAGTCGGAAAAATCATAATAATTTTGTGGCTGTGATATGGGATCAATAACAAAAAATAACGTAACTGTTATTAAAATAATTAAAACTACTATTAACTTCATTTTATTATTTCTATTTAGTTAATTACTCATCTAATATTTTTACCATTAAAATCACATCACCTGTATGTGGAATTAGCGGGTGGGGGACAATAGTTTGACGGCGAACCTCTTTATAATCTTGCTCATCATACAACCGTTTTGCTCCGGTATTTTCTTCGAAGACTAACAGGCTTAATTTATTAAAGCGCCGCAGCTGGGCCTGTTGTTTAGCCAATGCCAGAAACTGATGGCCAACTCCTTTTCCACGGTGCTCTGGATATAATGCCATGCCGCAAATGTAATAACTATTGTCTTCCTCTAATCGACTGTAGGGCGCCAGCACAGGATCTTCTCCCACGTCGCCAGATGCGCTCATAGGGAAGGCCACCATCATCCCTGCAATTTCACCACCAACCTCAACAATCGTACAATTTTTATAACTGAACACATTGTCTTCATTTTCATAGCGCCGTTCGCCTACATCCAGAACATCTTCTCCGAGCTTGACCGATTTTGCCCATATATAATCAGCCACACCATCAGAAGAGATGCTGTATAACTCCGCGATGGCTCGAGAGTCCTCTCTTTTTGCTGCACGAAAGAAAATCATTTGTCTGGCATCTCCAGGCCGCTATAAATAATGTTGACCCACTGGTCTGGCTTTAAAAAACCGCCACCCCAAATCGCATCTAATTCTTTAGTTGGTTTTACGACAACTACTTCATCTGCTGTTTTTCCCTCAGCCTTGAGCTCTCGTAGGCGCGTCAAAACGTTGCGGAGCATGTTTCTGTATTCCATTAATGCGGCTTTATTTCCCACCGGACCATGTCCTGGAATAATGACGGTGTTTTCGTCCGACATATCAATAATAGTTGTAGTGGCGGCAATAACCCCAGCAAGGCTGCCACCATGCTCCACATCGATGAAGGGATAAAATCCGTTAAACCAGACATCTCCTGTATGGATGACGTTGGCATTTTTAAAGTGCACCACTGTATCCCCGTCAGTGTGTGCATGATGGACATGAAACGCTTGGATGGTTTCACCATTGAGGTGAAAGCTGGTATCTGTACCAAAGGTAATAACTGGTAGAGCTTGCTTAGGTGAAGCGGGTATATCGGCATTAAATGCGGTGAGCCTGCTATCAACCGACAACCGCTTGCGCACATTGTCCTGAGCTACGATTATTGTTCCGGCTTTACCCAAGTTTTCATTACCCCCTGTGTGGTCATAATGCCAGTGGGTGTTAATCAAAAACCGCGGGCTGTCTCCGCCCATTTTTTTTATTTTATCTACAATTTTTCCTGTCAACGGAGCAAATTGATCATCAATTAAAAAGGTCCCATCTTCGCCAATAGATACGGCTAAATTGCCACCTTCGGCAATCATCACATAAAGGTTTTCTTTTATCGGTATTGTTTGGTATTCAATGGTATCCCAATGATGGTCTGCCACAACACTGCTTGATAAGACCAACCCTAAGCCCAAGCGGCACAAGTAAATAGCGAATTTATTCTTTTTTTATTCATGTTTTATTTTCCGATATTTTTAAATTAACGACTAAATGAACTATTCGTAGTGTAGACCTTTGCCCGCCCTTAGCTATTCTGGCCCGAGACAAAAAACCCCGGGGTTCTGCCCAGGGTTTAACGGTTTTCGATATGGAAAAATCATTTGTTAAAACAAATCTTCAATGGAGAGGTAACGTTCGCCTGTGTCGTAGCTAAAGACTAAAACGGTACTACCTGCAGGGATCTCATGAAGCGTTTGCTGCACAGCAGCAAGACTGGCTCCTGATGAAATACCTACAAAAATACCCTCTTCCTGGGCGCAGCGGCGGGTCATCTCAAAAGAGTCTTCATCGGTAACCTGAACAGTACCATCAAGAATTGCTGTATTCAGTACACCAGGGATAAACCCAGCACCAATACCCTGGATTCTGTGTAAACCCTTTGCGCCCCCACTAATCACTGGGGACTTCGTTGGCTCTACAGCCAACACCTTAGTATTGGGAAACTTTTCCTTTAGCACTTCTGCACAACCAGTAATATGGCCGCCCGTACCCACACCCGTAATCAAATAATCGATGCCGTCGGGAAAATCGGCCAGAATTTCCTTGGCGGTAGTATCCCGATGTACTTGTACGTTGGCGGGATTGTTAAACTGTTGGGGCATCCAGGCGTTATCGTTTTCTGCCAGCAATTGGTTGGCTTTCTCGATACAGCCCCCCATACCCAATTCTTTTGGGGTTAATACGAGCTCGGCACCAAGGGCTTTGAGGTAGCGTCGACGCTCAATAGACATGGATTCCGGCATGGTGAGCACCAATCGATAACCCCTGACCGCACAGACCATCGCCAAACCAATACCAGTATTCCCAGAGGTGGGCTCAATAATAAGGGTGTCTTTGTTGATCAAGCCCTTTGTTTCTGCATCCTCGATCATGGCCAAACCGATGCGGTCCTTAATACTGGCGCCTGGATTAAATCGTTCGGCTTTCATCCAAACTTCTATGTCACCGGGAAACAATTTGCCAAGGCGAATATGCGGTGTGTCGCCAATGGTTTCGAGAATATTGTTGTACTTCATGTTGGTGCCTCGTTTGTGCGTTGCGTGCTCAGTTCTTTATTCGGTTTATAAAGAGGTTAGCTTCATCTATGGACTTTTGCATATCGAGAATCAACGTGTTCACGTCACTGTTGATCGTGCTCAGCTCGCCCTTAAGGGCTGAGATCGCTTGGGCATTGAGATTGTGTTTGAGATATAAAACCTGATCCCGTAACGTGGTTAATACCGGATGAACGCTTTTTTCTGCCTTACGCATAGACTTGACCATTTGCTGGTATTTGTAGCGCGTATCGTGAAGCTTCTTGGCACTATCGTCCCGTAGGGTACGGTTCTGTATCTGTGCAAGCTCATCCTCCCACTCGTCAAACAGATCTTCTGCCACATCCTCAACACTATCTATATGACCACTTATAGCCTTAGCGGCTTGGTCGCTATCCTCATACTCTGCGTTGAGTTTGTTATAGCGTTTTTCCAGATCACCACCATCAAAATTGACCACAGCACGGTACTGCTCTAGAGCGTCTTTGAACTGTTCCTGGGTTTTCTCCTGAGCCTCCTGAGTCTCTTCAATCCGGTCCACCAGAATATCCCGCTTATGGACACCAACCTGCTCCCAAGCATCGTAATAGGCGGTTTCGCAACCGGCCAGTAGTATTAGCAAGGTGAATAAAACGATCTTTTTCATTCCGTAAACTTCCTTTCCTTCATGTTATGGCTCGGTCTCAGCGATTTTTCATCAATTTAATTACCCCAAAACCACCGCGGTGTTCATATAACGTGCTTCAGTTTATCGCAGCTACCGACCTCTTGTTCTGGTGATTGATCAACCTTATCAAACCCATTTGACAAATAATATATCAGAGCAAACAGCAGCAATGTTTCCAAGCCATTTGAAACAGGCCCTGTTAGATGAAAACCCTTACTATTCACGGGTTGCGACCTTATAATTGTCGGCTTTGCATGCTACAGGGGATCCTAGGTGTCACAAACTACACCGGATGTTTCGACATTCCAGGGGCTAATTTTAGCTTTACAACAATTTTGGTCTCGTCAGGGCTGCGTTATTTTGCAACCACTGGACATGGAAGTGGGCGCGGGTACGTTCCATCCGGCCACTTTTTTGCGCGCTATTGGGCCAGAAACCTGGAACAGTGCTTATGTTCAACCCTGCCGCCGTCCCACCGATGGCCGCTACGGTGAAAACCCTAATCGGCTGCAACACTATTACCAATTTCAGGTGGTACTGAAGCCCTCCCCGGATAATATTCAGGATTTGTATTTGGAATCCCTTCGCGAGCTGGGTATCGATCCCACTGTTCACGATATCCGTTTCGTTGAAGACAACTGGGAATCACCCACGCTGGGCGCCTGGGGTCTTGGTTGGGAAATCTGGCTGAATGGCATGGAAGTAACCCAGTTTACCTATTTTCAGCAAGTAGGTGGACTGGAGTGTTTCCCTGTCACCGGTGAAATCACCTATGGGCTTGAGCGTATTGCCATGTACCTACAGGGTGTGGACAGTATTTATGACCTGGTTTGGACCGAAGGCCCGGCAGGTAAAGTGACCTACGGTGACGTGTTCCATCAAAATGAAGTGGAGATGTCAGCCTACAACTTTGAAGAGGCGGATGTGGACTTCATGTTCCAGAGCTTCGACACCTACGAGCGAGAGAGTCAGCGCCTGATCGAAAAAGGCCTGCCATTACCCGCCTACGAAATGGTCATGAAAGCCTCCCACGCCTTTAACCTGCTGGATGCCCGCCACGCTATTTCGGTGACTGAGCGCCAGCGGTTTATTTTACGCGTTCGCACCTTAGCCCGGGCTGTGGCCAAAGCCTATTTTGAATCTCGATTGGCGCTAGGCTTTCCACTGGCACCAACGGCACTGGCTGACGAAGTAAGGCAACAGGCTGCGGAGGCGAAACAATGAGCGCTGATTTTTTAGTCGAGATAGGCACCGAAGAACTCCCTCCCAAGGCGCTGCTGACCCTGTCTAATGCATTCCGCGATGAAATTCTCACTCGGCTTAGCACAGAACAGCTTGCGTTTGGCGAAGTACAGACCTTTGCCGCACCTCGCCGCCTTGCGGTTGTTATTAAAGGATTAGACGAGCAGGCGCCCACTAAAGAAATTATTGCCTGGGGCCCGCCAGTCAAGGTTGCCTTTGATGCCGATGGCAGCCCTAGTCGTGCTGCGGAGGCGTTTGCTAAGAAAAACGGTGTTCCCGTCGATGAGCTAGCCAATAAAATCGAAAATGATGGGAAGCAGGACAAGCTGTGCCATCGTGCTACTGAGCCAGGCCGCATAACGACGAATTTGCTTGGCCCCATTGTTGAAGCTGCACTGGCGGCACTTCCCATTCCGAAAAGAATGCGCTGGGGTGCTCGCCGCGAGGAGTTTGTACGCCCGGTTCACTGGATAGTGATGCTACTGGGCAATGATATAGTCAACGCACAGGTGATGGGGCTTTCTGCCGGAAATACCAGCCGCGGGCATCGCTTTCATAGTAAAGGCGATATCGCTATTCAGTCGCCATCACGTTATGAAGACAGTCTTCGTTCAGCTCATGTCATCACTAATTTTGCTGAGCGCCGAGAGCTAATTCGCCAAGGTGTGATAACAGCTGCCGAGAATGCTGGCGGTGTGGCTGTGATTAGTGATGCCCTGCTTAATGAAGTGACCGCTCTCAATGAGTGGCCCGTTCCGTTGCTTGGCCGTTTTGAAGAGCGTTTTTTGGCCGTCCCCTCTGAAGCATTGGTTTCTTCAATGGCGGAACATCAGAAGTATTTCCATGTGGTGAATAGCGATGGACAGCTACTGCCGATGTTTATCACCGTGGCCAATATCGAGAGTAAGGATCCAGCACAGGTTATCAATGGTAACGAGCGGGTTATTCGTCCACGATTGGCCGATGCGGCTTTTTTCTACGAAACTGATAAAAAATCTACCCTTGAAGTCCGCCGCGAATCTTTGAAAAGTATTGTCTTCCAGGCCAAGCTTGGTTCGGTTTTTGACAAGACTGAGCGAGTTGCACGACTGGCTGAAATATTGGCCCCCATGACGGGCGCAGAGCCACCCTTGGCAAGAAGAGCGGCCGAGTTAAGTAAGTCTGATCTGGTAAGCGAAATGGTCGGTGAATTTGACGACCTGCAGGGAACAATGGGCCGCTACTATGCCATCAATGATGGCGAGCACGCCGAAGTCGCCGAAGCCTTATTTGAGCAGTATTTACCCCGCTTTGCCGGTGATGCCATTCCCATTACCGCCACGGGTGCCACGCTAGCACTCGCTGATAGGCTGGACACGTTAGTGGGTATTTTTGGTATTGGTCAGCCTCCCACCGGATCCAAGGATCCCTTTGCCCTCCGGCGCGCAAGCCTCGGTGTCTTAAGGATTATTGTGGAGCGTGGCATCGACCTCGATCTTCATGAAGTATTGACTGCCGCTGTCTCTCAGCATACTAGTTTAGGCACTGATTCTGGTGCTATTAAAGCCACAAGTAAGCAAGTGCTTACTTACATTATAGATCGCCTCAGGTCTTGGTATGAAGATGAAAATATTCCAACTGAAGTCTTTCAGGCTGTTGCCGCAAGGCAACTTAGCAATCCACTGGATATTCACCAGCGGGTTCAGGCGGTTCATGCCTTCAACCAACTTGCAGAAGCCGCAGCGCTAGCCGCCGCAAATAAACGAGTCTCTAATATTCTGTCCAAGCAAGTCGACAGCACGATACCTGTAGAAGTGGATAACACTCTGCTGGTGGACAGCGCAGAAAAAGCATTGGCCCTTTCTCTGGCCGAGCTAACAACCGAGGTAAAACCACTCCTGCAAGATCGCGACTATACCGAAGTGCTGAAGCAACTGGCCAGATTGCGCCAGCCCGTTGATCAGTTTTTCGATGATGTCATGGTCATGGTGGATGATGATACTTTGCGTAACAATCGGCTGGCTCTTTTGCAGCAACTCCGCAATCTGTTCCTGGAAGTAGCGGATATTTCACTGCTGGCTCCTTCGAAATAAGTCGCAAACCTGATGACTGGTATATTGCTCCATATGGCATTAAAAAAATGACCAAGCTCGTTATCCTCGATCGCGACGGGGTTATCAACGAAGACTCCGACGCCTATGTTAAGTCGGTGGATGAGTGGATTCCCCTGTCCGGCAGTATCGACGCCATTGCCCGCCTTTATCAGGCGGGTTACACCGTAGTAGTAGCCACCAATCAGTCTGGTATTGGCCGCGGCCTGTTTGATCTAGATGACCTCGAGGCGATGCATACCAAATTAACGGGCCTTCTAGCCGATGCTGGTGCGGAATTGGGAGGCATTTTCTACTGTCCCCACGGCCCCGATGATGGCTGTGGCTGCCGTAAGCCAGCCCCGGGGTTGCTCAATGCCATAGCCAGTGAGTTTGAATTATCTCTGAGCGGTGTACCGCTTATTGGTGACAGCTTGCGAGACCTCCAGGCGGGGCTTGCTCATCACTGCAATCCCATTCTGGTTCGGACCGGCAAAGGTGCCAAAACTGAGCCCAGGCTAGTTGAGCAACGGGACACGGAACTACAGCATGCCCAGGTATTTGACGATTTATCTCAAGTGGTAGATTATCTTTTAGCTACTAAAGAAACTGATAAACAATAATGAAAACGGTTATCGCTTTTACACGTTCTGTACTATTTTATGTGGTTTATGGGGTAGTTCTGGTAGTTTTCGGCACAATTACCTGCACAATTGGCCTTTTAATGCCATACCGTATGCGCCAAAACGTAACAACCTGGGCAAATGCTATTATCATTAAATGGCTCAACGTGAGCTGCGGGATTACCCTTCAGATTGATGGCCTTAATAACATCCCAGACACCCCCTGCGTGGTGCTCAGTAAGCATCAGTCCGGCTGGGAAACCTTTTACCTTCAACGACTTTTACGCCCCGTGAGCACTATTCTCAAGAAAGAATTGTTCTGGATTCCTTTTTTTGGCTGGGGGCTTTACTTTATGCACCCCATTGCCATCAATCGAGGAAACCCCAGAGAAGCGATGAAACAAATATTAGCTCAAGGCAAACAGCGTCTGGCCCAGGGTAATAATGTGCTGATTTATCCCGAGGGCACTCGAACGCCTATAGGGCAGACCGGAAACTATGGCCGTAGCGGTGCAGCCCTTGCTATTGCTGCTGGCGCGCCCATTTTACCGGTGGCTCAGAATGCCGGATACTGCTGGCCAGCCCACACTTTTATTAAACGACCAGGCCGTATACACGTGGTTATTGGTGAACCGATAAATACCACTGGCGCGGACAGTCGGCAGCTAACTGAACAGGTGAAAGGCTGGATTGAATCTACCCAAAAAACGCTTTCACATACCTAAATAATCGCGATTAATAGATTCTGGCTTCCTATTTACTGTCGCCTGAACTTCTTTTACCCTGTTAACCATTAACAACTGATGAATGGATGCCATGAATACTTTTGATAACGGGACTTATAACGGCCCAGAACAACCCAAAGAGCAGCGTAGAAAAAAGGCTGACCGCAGAGATGATGTTCGCTTCGAGCCGAGTAAGGACGATCGAAGGAAGAGCGCAGGTCGCCGGAAGGACGATGGGAATGTCTGGCACCAGCACGAGGTATAACATTGTGTACCAAAAAAGCTGGCTATTTTAGCCAGCTTTTTTATTACCCAGCCTCGCTATATATCCAGGTTAGTGACGGCTAACGCATTTGTTTCAATAAACTCGCGACGCGGTTCTACCTGATCGCCCATCAGGGTAGTAAACATCTGATCAGCAGCTATAGCGTCCTCAATGGTGACTTTTAACATCCGCCGAGCCTCCGGATTCATGGTGGTATCCCACAGCTGAATCGGGTTCATTTCACCCAGCCCTTTATAGCGCTGAATACTGTAACCTCGACGGGATTCCTTCATTAACCAGTCTAACGCCATACTGAAACTCTCAACGGGCTCAGTGCGCTCACCGCGCTGGATATACGCACCCGTCTCAATCAAGCCCTGGAGCTGCTTACCGAGTGAGACAATTGCTCCATATTCACCAGAGGTGAAAAAATCATAGTTGAAATGGTAGCTGGTTGGCACACCGTGGGCTGTTATCTCTATGCAAGGAAGGTAAACCTGACGCTCTTTATCTGCCTCAGCAGTGACTTGATAGCGACTACTCCCCGCCAAATTCTCCCGCTCTAGGGACGCTGATAGACCCTCGCACCAGGCCTCCACATGGGCTTTATCGCCAAGACTGTCACTATTCAGAGCCGGCATATAGACCATTTTTTGTAAAATACGCTCAGGATAAACACGTGACATACGTGTAATAATCGTCATCACACGACGGAAATCATTCACCAACGCTTCTAGAGCACTACCGCTGATTCTAGGTGCATCCGCATTGACATGTAGACTAGAATTCTCTAAAGCAGATTGAGTCAAAAAGTCTGTAAGTGCTTGATCATCCTTAAGATATTGCTCCTGCTTACCCTTGCTAATTTTGTAAAGTGGTGGCTGCGCAATGTAAATATTCCCACGTTCTACCAGCTCTCGCATCTGCCGGAAGAAGAACGTAAGCAGTAATGTTCGGATGTGTGATCCATCCACGTCAGCATCTGTCATGATCAGAATGGTATGGTATCGCAACTTATCTGGATTAAATTCATCAGTACCTATACCACAACCCAGTGCTTTGATGAGGGTTCCCACCTCGACACTGGACAGCATCTTGTCAAAACGCGCTTTCTCTACATTAAGAATTTTACCTTTCAAAGGCAATATGGCTTGAGTTCTGCGATCTCGACCCTGTTTAGCTGAGCCGCCTGCCGAATCACCCTCCACTAGATATATTTCTGAGAGTGCAGGATCTTTTTCCTGACAGTCTGCCAGCTTTCCAGGAAGCCCGGCGATATCTAATGCGCCTTTTCGCCGCGTCATTTCACGCGCCTTCCGCGCGGCCTCACGCGCCCGAGCAGCATCCACCATTTTCATCACGATACTTTTTGCTTCTTTCGGGTTTTCCAGTAAATAGTCGGTAAAATTGTTGCCCATTTCCTGCTCAACAGCCGTTTTTACTTCTGAACTAACTAATTTATCCTTAGTTTGAGAAGAAAACTTGGGATCAGGTACTTTTACCGAAACAATAGCCGTTAACCCTTCCCGGGCATCATCTCCTGTAGTGCTGACCTTGCTGGTCTTACCGAATCCTTCTTTTTCAATATAGGTGTTGAGACTTCGAGTGAGCGCCGATCTGAACCCCGCTAGGTGAGTACCACCATCGCGTTGTGGAATGTTGTTGGTGTAGCAAAAAATATGCTCCTGATAGCTATCATTCCATTGCAGTGCCACCTCAACACTAACACCATCATCACGATGAGCATCAAAATGCATGACCTGATTAATGGGTGTTTTGTTGGTGTTAAGGTACTCAACAAAAGCTTTCAGGCCACCCTCATACTGATAGATATCTTCTTTTCCAGTGCGCTCGTCTTTTAAGACGATACGCACACCAGAATTAAGGAATGACAGCTCTCTCAGCCGTTTAGCCAAGATTTCATAGTGAAAACGGATATTAGTAAAGGTCTCAGTGGACGGTACAAAGTGTACTTCTGTCCCCGTACTTGTTGTTTGACCCACCACGGCCAGAGGAGCCAGCGGCACGCCGTGACTGTAGTGCTGTTCGTGGACATTTCCGCCCCGCCTAATGGTCAAACGCAGCTCCTTCGAGAGCGCATTCACCACGGAGACACCTACGCCATGTAGGCCACCAGAAATTTTATAGCTATTCTCGTCGAATTTACCACCTGCATGAAGCACGGTCATAATCACTTCAGCTGCGGACACACCCTCTTCATGGATTTCTGTGGGAACACCACGACCATTATCTGATACAGAAACAGATTCATCGGGGTGGATGGTCACCATAATTTCTGAGCAGTGGCCGGCCAAAGCCTCATCGATGGAGTTATCGACAATCTCGAACACCATATGATGTAACCCAGTACCGTCGTCGGTATCACCGATATACATTCCGGGGCGTTTACGAACTGCATCCAGGCCTTTTAGTACCTTAATGCTCGACGAATCGTAGCTCTGCTCTTCACTCATACGAGAAACCTAAATTCCTATGTTTTAGTATTAACGACTACTCTTGTGTAATTTGCCCATGTTCCACGTGGAACATACGCACATTCTCTTCCTCATCAGGCCAAGATGATCTTAGATCGCCCCGAACAACGCCTGTGATAAAAACCTGAGCACCCAACCTGTACAAAAGCTTACCCACCTTGAGCCGATGCTCTAAATCTAGCTCGGAGGGTAGGTCGTCTAACAAGTAGAGACACTGGCACCCTGTTCGCTCACGATACAAGAAACCCTGAGCTACCTGCATAGCCGTAACAAGGATTTTAATTTGCCCTCTGGACAAAATATCGCTTGCTGGCTGCTTGTTAAATCGAACCCTCAGGTCAGCACGATGGGGGCCGTGATACGTTGTGTTTCCTTGGAAATCTCTCTGACGGTCAGCCAGTAACACATCACTTAATTTTTTAGTATTGTCCCAACCCGCATAATGCTTGAACTCAAAGCCCTCCAAGGGTGAGAGCTCTGCCAACACCTCCGTAATCCGCGGAATCAAATCCGCCAAGTACTGCTCACGGTAATGGTTTATTTGCTCCGCCAAGCACACAAATTCGGCGTCCCAAACCCCCATTAATGTATCGTCCATTCTATCACGGCGAAGCAAGGAATTCCGTTGTTTCAAGGCCCTCCGAAATCTCTGCCAGGTATCACGGTAATTATGTTCCACGTGGAACACGCCCCAGTCGATAAACTGCCTACGGAACTGTGGCCCCCCGTCCAAGAGGTGAAAGCTATCTGAATTAAGCACGAGCAAGGGCATAGCTTCAGCTAGGCCGGATGAATTAGTAACTGGCTGTCCATTTACCTTAAAGAGAAAATCACCCTGCCTGGAGCGGCTCACCCCCAAAGGAATATCATTTCCCTCTTTTTCCAGCAAGCCAAAAACAGTGCAGTTTTCTTCGCCCTGATTAATGACGGGGCTTAACGTACGCGTTCGAAAAGAGCGGCCCCTGCCAAGCAGATAAAGGGCTTCTAGCAAACTTGTTTTGCCGCTTCCGTTTGGACCGTAGAATAGGTTTGCGCTTGGTGATAAAGAAAGCTGGATATGCCTAAGGTTTCTCAACCCATGCACATCCAGCTTTTTTAGATACATACTAGGCGAGGCTAGATAAAGGGGTCAGAGCCGCATTGGCATAACAACATATACTGCACTTTCATTTTCTGGATCTTCTATCAAAGCACTACTATTCGCGTCAGAGAGCGTAAACCTGGCCATCTCTCCACGCAAAACATTAAGAACATCAATGACATAGCTGACATTGAATCCTACTTCCAGCTCTTCGGAGGAATAATTAACGGTCACCTCCTCCTGCGCCTCTTCTTGCTCTGGGTTATTGGCAACCAGGGTCAACTGGCCCTGTGATAATAACAAACGAACGCCGCGATATTTCTCATTGGACAAAATCGCTGTGCGGCTAAACGCATTTCGCAATTCTTCACGACTGCCCACCATTTGCTTGTCCCCACCTTTTGGTAGAACTCGGTCGTAGTCAGGATACGCCCCATCCACCAACTTTGAAGTGAAACGAAAATCTGCCGTGGCGATACGAATATGGTTGTTACCGAGCACAACCGACACCTCTCCCTCATCTGATAACAGGCGGGATAACTCAATTACCCCCTTACGTGGAAGAATAACTTGGGTTAATCCTTCCGCCAGACCGGGGACCTGTGCATCCATCATCGCCAACCTGTGTCCATCCGTCGCCACTGCACGAACGCGTTCATTGCCTACCTCAAGCAACATACCATTGAGATAGTACCGAACATCCTGCTGCGCCATGGCAAAGGCCGTGTGATCGATAAGCTTTTTCAAGGCACGCTGCTCTATCGAAAACTCACACTTTCCAGGACCATCATCCACATTGGGGAATTCATTCGCTGGGAGCGAAGAAAGAGTGAATCGACTACGCCCGCTGGTAACTTGAACCCGGCCACCATCGTCTGAAAAAGTGATCTCGGCACCATCCGGAAGTGAACGACAGATGTCCATCAACTTGCGGGCTGGAACCGTTATCTCCCCACCCTCTGACGAAGACATTAGAGACAAATGCCCCACAATCTCAACCTCCAAATCAGTTCCCGTTAGGGATAAGCGGCCATCATTAAGGTTGATGAGAACATTTGATAAAATGGGTAGCGTCTGGCGCCTCTCTACGACCCCAACAACTAACTGTAGGGGCATCAGAAAATCTTCGCGGGAAACTGAAAACTTCATCGGTTAATTTCTTCCAAGTAGGCTGGGTTATAATTTTTTCTTATAATAATCCAATAGCTGCCAATAATCAGGTAGTTAACGTTCTTAATAACTGTTTTACGTCCTCACCAATATCCCGATTTGTTTCTTGCAGCTCTTTCACCTTTCTACAGGCATGTAGAACGGTCGTGTGATCACGTCCACCAAAAGCCTCTCCAATCTCTGGCAAGCTATGATTTGTAAGCTCCTTAGCAAGAGCCATCGCGACTTGACGAGGCCGAGCAATAGACCGGCTTCGCCGCTTAGAAAGCAACTCAGACATTTTAACCTTATAGTACTCCGATACCACCCGCTGGATATTATCAATTGTAACGAGTTTATCTTGAAGGGCGAGAAGATCTTTTAGCGATTCCCGTATGAGCTCTATATTAATAGGACTACCCGTGAAGTGAGCGCTTGCTATCACCCTCTTAAGCGCCCCTTCAAGCTCCCTGACATTAGAGCGTATCCGTTGCGCGATAAAAAAAGCCGCATCATTAGGAAGATCTATTTTTGCCTGTTGTGCTTTTTTAATTAAGATAGCAACTCTTGTTTCCAGCTCTGGCGGCTCAACCGCAACGGTAAGCCCCCATCCAAAACGTGACTTGAGGCGCTCCTCAAGACCATCAATTCCTTTTGGATAACGGTCACAGGTGAGGATCATTTGCTTCCCGCCCTCAAGCAACGCGTTGAACGTATGAAAAAACTCTTCCTGTGAACGCTCCTTCCCAGCAAAGAACTGTATGTCATCAATTAGTAACGCATCAACTGAACGGTAAAAGCGCTTAAAGTCATTAATGGCATTTAACTGTATTGCCTTAACCATATCGGCAACGAAACGCTCAGAGTGTAGATAAATAATTTTAGCATTGGGTTTTTGTTGCAGAATCCCATTTCCCACGGCATGCATAAGGTGGGTTTTACCCAAACCAACACCACCGTATATAAACAGTGGATTATAAGATCCCCCTGGATTTTCAGCCACCTGCTGGGAAGCCGCCAAGGCGAGCTGGTTTGATTTACCCTCAACAAATGATTGAAAGGTAAAAGTCTGATTTAGATTACCCCGGTGATTCAGGCCGCCCTCTACATCGGGCTTTCTTACCTCCGGTTGTACCTGGATACGGGTCGTTGCAGGAAAAGATGTCTTGTCTAGCAACTTGGGAAACGCTGGCGTCCGCTCTCTCTGTAGCGTGGACTGCTGGCTAGCATGAATGGGTTGCTGCCCCGTGTTTGACTCAACAATCACCGCACAGTGTTCGCCCTGAAGTTGCTGGTATATCTCAACAATTCGCTCTAGAAACTTATCCGTCACCCAGTCTTTCACAAAACGATTAGGCGCAAGCAACCGAATATCGCTTGATAGTTTAGATTTACCGTCTTGGCTAGTGTCTAACTGTAATGGTCTTATCCAAGTATTAAACTGCTGAGCTGGCAGTTCTTCCTGAAGGTAGCCCAAACACTTTTCCCACAAAACTTGAGCCAAGCTTTTCCCCTTTTTTACGTCACTTCAAACGAGCAGATGACTTTTTATTCGGCCCCTAGTCTAGCCACAAAGAACAGAGTTATCCACACCTTTCGGTAAAAACTTATTTAGGGAGTTATTTTATAATTCTGATATATTTCAGCATGTTAAGTGATTATTGTGGGCTGTTGTTTTGCACAGTATCTGAGGGTGTTGCTGGCTATTTTTTAGCCAAATCCTGTGGATAACTTGTTAGTATTTTGTGGGCTGACAGTGGATTTCCAGTAATATGAGTAAGTTAGCGAAAATGGCGGCTGGTGGATATGTTATTAATACCAACTATGGAAATGCTGCCTCCAATTACATTATTTTCCAATACAGAAACTGGAAAAAATCTTACCAAGCAAATCATCATTGGTGAATTCACCGGTAATTTCCGAAAGAGACTGCTGAGCCTGTCTCAAATCTTCGGCCAACAACTCACCGGCCCCCGCTTCGCATAATTGTTTGGCGCCAGCAGTTAAATATTCTTGTGCGGCCTGTAGCGCTTCTGTATGACGCCGCCTAGCAGTAAAGCTCCCTTCATTACTTCCGGTATAGCCCATACATTCCTTGAGATGCCCGGTAAGAATATCAAGGCCCACCCCTTGTTTTGCAGACAGCGTGATAACCGGATGATGGCCGCTAGAAACCCCAGCCGGCAACCCCGAAATATCGCCCTTGTTCAAAACAAAACTAAGGCGACCTTGCTTTGGAGAGTCCCTCTCTGGATAACGCTCGAAATATTCTGGCCAGTTTTTTCTTGGGTCTAAAGAGTAGTCTTGGCTGCTGTCGATGACAAACAAAATGCGATCCGCCTGATCAATTTCCTGCCAGGCGCGTCTTATTCCTTCCTGCTCAACAGCATCGCCAGTGTCTCTTAATCCGGCCGTATCTATGACGTGCAGCGGCATGCCATCTATATGAATCTGTTCGCGAAGTACATCGCGAGTGGTGCCTTCTATGTGCGTAACAATGGCGCTATCACGGCCAGAAAGCGCATTTAGCAAACTTGATTTACCCGCATTCGGCTTCCCGGCAATAACCACCGTCATGCCTTCTCTCATCAGCGAGCCCTGATAAGCTTGATCAATTACTCGCTTCAATTGTTCTTGCAACGCTTTGAGAGCAGCTAACACCTTGCCGTCCGCCAAAAAATCAATTTCCTCTTCCGGAAAATCGATCGCGGCTTCAACATAAATTCGCAAGGCTGTCAGGGATTCAACCAAACTATGAATCTGCACAGAAAACTCACCTTGAAGTGAACGAAGTGCACAGCGCGCAGCCTGATCAGATGTCGCATCGATCAAGTCAGCAATGGCCTCAGCCTGGGCAAGATCAATTTTGTCATTGAGGAAGGCTCGCTCGGAAAACTCTCCCGGTCTGGCCAGTCGTGCGCCCAGCTCAAGCGCCCGACGTAATAGCGCATCCATAATAATCGGGCCACCGTGACCCTGGAGCTCCAGAACATTCTCTCCGGTAAACGAGTGTGGCGCAGAAAAATAAATGGCCAGGCCTTGATCGATGGCTGAACCACCTGAATCAAGAAATTTTGTGAACACTGCCAACCTCGGCTCTGGCTGTCCTGATAACAAGCCGCCAAAAAAAGGTGTCAAGTTTTTTCCAGAGATACGTAAGATTCCGACCCCTCCTCGGCCCGGGGGGGTGGCAATAGCCGCAATGGTGTCTTGATCACTGGCAGATAACATTTTTAATTTTCCAGAAAAAAGGCTCCCTATGAGGAGCCTTTAAATCTATTTTTTAGCCGACGCGCCTTCAATTTGGCGGGTTATCAACCACTGCTGAATAATGGAGAGTCCATTGTTCACCGTCCAATAAAGCACCAAACCCGCAGGGAAGAACATAAAAAAGAACGTAAACGCAATAGGCATCATTTGCATGACCTTGGCCTGAGTGGGATCAGGTGGGGTCGGGTTGAGCTTCTGCTGAATGAACATGCTGGCACCCATAATCAGAGGAAGCACAAAATAAGGGTCTTTTATCGATAAATCATGTATCCAAAGAATCCAGGGTGAGTGTCGCAGCTCGACGCTCTCGAGTAGCACCCAATAGAGCGCAATAAACACCGGCATTTGAACCAAAATGGGAAGACAGCCACCCATTGGGTTCACTTTTTCACGCTTGTAGAGGCCCATGGTTTCCTGAGACATTTTCTGTCGATCATCGCCATACAGCTCTTTCAGTCGGGCCATTTCTGGTTGTAATCTCCGCATATTAGCCATGGACTTATAGCTAGTGGCAGAAAGACGGAAAAACGCGGCCTTGATCATCATGGTTAACAGGATAATCGACCACCCCCAATTACCGAGAAATTCATGAAGCTGGTAGAGTACCCAAAACAGGGGTTTTGCAATCCACCAAAGCCAGCCGTAATCGACGGTTAGATCAAGATAAGGTGCGATTTTCTCCAGTCGATACTGGTCTTTTGGCCCCGCATAAAAAGCGGCGCGCATCTCATTTTTCTCACCCGGTTCGACAGTAACCAAAGGAGAGGTGAAGCCAAATACATAAAGGTCCTGATTACCCAATTTCCGCAAGTTAAATGTGTTGGTTGTACTTTGGTCCGGCACCCAGGCACTGATAAAGTAGTGTTGAACCATTGCAAGCCAGCCGCCCGTTACGGTGTCCTTAAATGACTCATCTTCGATGTCTTCAAAATCCATCTTCTTGTAATTTTCATCAGTACTAGTCAGTGCCGCGCCAAGGAAAGGCTGCATTCCCATGCCCCCCCCTTCTGTTGGGTTGTGACTGTCTCGTTTAATTTGCCCAAACAACCCTGCCTTCCAGGTTTCACTACTCTGGTTATCTATGTGATAGGCGAGTCCTACCAAATAGTCCCCTCGGCTAAAATTGAACCGTTTGGTGATAAGAACACCGCCTTGCTCAATCGTTAAATCTACCTGCAACGTGTCTTGCCCGGCCTCTAGTGTGTAATGGTCAGAACCAGCCTTAAATAGCGGCCGCCCTGCCGCAGTATCAGTACCATTAGCACCAATCAAACCGCTCTGGGCTATGTAGGTTGTGCTCGCTGTTCGGTTGAGCAAAATAAAGGGGTTGTCCGTTTCATGCAGTGCTGTGAGGTGTTTGGGCAACTCTACTCTAACAATATCACCACCAAGGGTGTCAATCAGAACCGTCAGCACATCGGTAGACACCCGAACTAAGCGGGTATTTTTAGCTGCAATCGTTTCAACTAACTGCTCTGGCTGCTCCTCAGGAAAACTGGGCAAATCGCCTACAGATGATACAAGCTCAACTTGCTCTGACGGATTAGCGTTCATCTCTGGTAACTCCGGAGTCACCATTGCCTCTACTGCGGCAGTATCCACCTTTGGTGTATTCGCCTCCTGGTAGGTGTTCCATTCCAGAAACAGCATATAAACCACCACCAGCATGGCGCTAATAAGAAGTGAGCGTTGCCAATCCATATTTATTTCAACTCTGTTTTTTGTTTGGGTTGGGGTACCGGGTCATATCCCCCGGCGTGATAGGGGTGACATTTTATAAGGCGGCGCAAGGTAAGATAAACCCCCTTTAGCACGCCATACTGATTTACAGACTCTTCCGCATAACATGAACAACTGGGGTAGAACCGGCAGTTGTTGCCTATAAACGGGCTAACCAACAACTGGTAGCCTCTAATGGAGGTTGTAATCAGTTTTCGCATGACTGATCCACCTGTAGTTTGCGTGATAAACGTCGCCACGAATTTTCAACCAGCTCAGTTTGCTCTTTGGGCGACAACTTATCCATACCAGGGCGAGACAGAAATACAACATCTAACGAATCTAGTTGCTGTTGGGCCAAACGAAAGGTCTCTCGTACAACACGCTTCACACGGTTACGGTTCACTGCGTGCCGAATATGCTTTTTTGCCACCACAAGACCCAACCGCGGATGCGACAATTGATTCGGTCTGGCCAGCAATAAGAGGTGAGGGTGGGCAACTTTAAAGCAGGTGCCACCAAAAACAGCCTGGTAAGCCCGGGCCGTTAAAAGGCGTTTATTTCTGCAAAACGTTGCTTCGGGCATGTTTTATTTGGGCATAGCCCTGCCCTAAAGAATGGGCTGGCAATTATGCGGCTAGGCGCTTGCGACCTTTTGCTCGACGACGGTTGATCACCATGCGTCCGCTTTTTGTGGCCATACGAGCCCGAAAACCGTGTGTACGCTTGCGTTTCAGTACGCTTGGCTGAAATGTTCTTTTCATGACTGACTTCCGTTAGCTGACTTATACCCCTGAAGGGCGGGCGATTTTAAAGAAAAAGTGCGCCCATATCAACGAAAGATCTATCTGCCGGGTAAATAAACTCAGATTAGATTTACCCACAGGTTTAGCTTTAGGGTAGAACGAGTTATCCACACCCCTGATTAACCTGTGGATAATCACCAGTGGAAACCTCTGGAAAAACCTTGGACTCTTTTGGGGATAACTACGGTTTCTATTTATCTGTGGATAACGGCCTTGTTTACCCACAACTTCAAAGGGTGTTAAAACCAGCTTTATGCCTACTTTTCCTATTGGTTATCCTCATCTTATCCTTTTGTTTTTTATGTGTATTTATCTGTTTTGCACTGAAAATAAGGTGTACATATATAACAACATTATTAATCTATTCAATATATATCTATATATAAAGAACTATTACTACTTATAGTTTAAATGATCAAAAAGGACTTTTTCAAAGCGATTAACTATTGAACAGTTTGCTTTATACTGGCGCCCCTTTTTGAAATTCTATGGCTGGCTTGTTGCTATGCATTACTCGGATAGTTTTGATGTGATCGTGATTGGAGGAGGCCATGCTGGTACAGAGGCATGTTTGGCGGCCGCCCGTATGGGGTGCAGAACGCTGCTCCTGACACACAATATTGAAACACTGGGTCAGATGTCCTGTAACCCGGCGATTGGTGGAATTGGTAAAAGCCACCTAGTCAAAGAGGTTGATGCTCTGGGCGGGGCAATGGCTCATGCTGCAGACATAGGGGGAATTCAATTTCGAGTATTGAATTCACGCAAAGGGCCTGCTGTCAGAGCAACCCGAGCTCAGGCGGACCGCTTGTTGTATAAGAGCGCTATTCGAGAAACTCTGGAAAACCAGCTGAACCTATCTATTTTTCAACAACCCGTGGACGACCTGATTGTCGAGGGCAACCGAGTGACGGGTGTTGTTACTCAGATGGGGTTACGTTTTACGGGAAAGGCTGTGGTCTTGACTGTTGGCACCTTCCTTGGCGGCAAGATACATATTGGGTTGGAGAATCACGCCGGTGGACGCGCCGGAGACCCTCCATCCATCAGTCTAGCTAACCGGTTACGAGAACTACCGCTGCGAGTAGACCGCCTGAAAACGGGAACACCGCCGCGAATAGACGCGCGTAGTGTTAACTTTGAGGGGTTGCAACCACAATGGGGGGATAAGCCAGAACCAGTAATGTCGTTTCTGGGAAACCAGTCAGAACACCCCGAGCAAATCTGTTGCTACATTACCCATACTAATGAAAACACACATCAAATTATTCGTGGTGGGATGGATCGCTCGCCCATGTATACCGGTGTGATTGAGGGGGTTGGCCCCCGTTATTGTCCGTCTATTGAGGACAAAGTGGTCCGCTTCGCAGACAAAGATAACCATCAGATATTTATTGAGCCCGAAGGGCTTAGTACCCATGAGCTCTACCCAAATGGGATATCCACGAGCTTGCCGTTTGATGTACAGATGCAGCTAGTGCGATCGATAAAAGGTTTTGAAAAAGCGCATATTACTCGCCCAGGCTACGCTATTGAGTATGATTATTTTAATCCTCAGGATTTGAAATACTCCTTGGAAACCAAGTGTATGGACGGATTATTCTTTGCTGGTCAAATCAATGGAACCACGGGATATGAAGAGGCTGCAGCACAGGGAATACTCGCTGGTACCAACGCGGCGTTACAGGTGAAAGAAAAAGAGGCGTGGTGCCCCCGTCGAGATGAAGCCTACATAGGTGTTTTGGTGGATGACCTAATAACGATGGGTACTCAGGAACCGTACCGAATGTTTACCAGTCGCGCTGAATATCGGCTACTGCTCCGCCAGGATAATGCGGATCAGCGGTTGACCGAAAAGGGCAGAGAGCTGGGGTTGGTGGATGACCACCGATGGCAGGTTTTTAGCGAGAAGCGCGAGGCAGTAGAGCAGGAGCGGCAGCGCTTAAGGGGAAGTTGGATCCAACCGGCTACTGATCAAGCGAAAAAGGTCGAAAAAAAAACCGGTTCTGCTTTGGGGCATGAGTACAGCCTGCTCGATTTACTTAAGCGGCCAGAGTTGAATTACAGTGATATTGCCGAGTTGGGTGAGAAAAACAACATTGCTGCGGATGTGGCGGAACAGGTGGAAATCGATGCCAAGTATGCAGGCTACATAGACCGCCAACAGAACGACATTGATAAAATTCGTCGCCAAGAAAACACCGTGATTCCGGCGGACTTCGATTACACTGTGGTCAGCGGCTTATCAAATGAGGTTAAGCAGAAACTATCAGAAGCTAGGCCGGAAACGTTGGCGCGCGCATCGCGTATTCCCGGTATTACCCCGGCGGCGATATCCTTGTTGCTGATCTATCTGAAGAAAAAATCCATAACAGCAAAGAAAATAGCCTGAGTGATGACCCGGAGCCTCGAACTCGCGTTACGTGAGGGTTTGCAGCAGCTACCGCTGACTATATCTGACCAGCAAGTTAGTCAATTGTTGGATTACATGAGTCTGCTAGAAAAGTGGAACAGTGCTTACAATCTCACCTCTGTTCGTGAGCCAGAAAAAATGTTGCGCTTACATTTACTTGATAGCCTCAGTATTGCGCCTTTTGTGAAAGGTGAGCGAATTATCGATGTGGGCACGGGGCCGGGATTGCCGGGAATCCCCCTGTCGATTGTCTACCCTGAGCGCCAGTTCACGCTGATGGACAGTAACGGCAAAAAGACCCGTTTTCTATTTCAGGTGAGGAATGTTTTAGGGCTCAAGAATGTCACTGAAATCCAGAGCCGGGTAGAGAACTACCAGTCAGAAACCCCGTTTGATGGCGTCACCAGTAGGGCTTTTACGAGTCTGCAGCAGATGGTAGAAAAATGTGCCCATTTGGTTGGAGGGGGCGGGCGTTTTTATGCCATGAAGGGTCAATATCCCACCGAAGAGTTGAGTGCACTGTCAAAACACTATAATGTCGTTGCCTCGCACCAGCTTCAGGTGCCTGGTGTCGATGGCGAGCGGCACCTGATCGAAATCACACCCTGTTGAGGAAACCACTTTGAGCAAGACATTTGCCATTGCCAACCAAAAAGGCGGCGTGGGGAAAACAACAACAAGCGTTAATCTTGCAGCATCCTTGGCAAGCTATGGTAAGCGAATATTGTTGGTAGATATGGATCCACAAGGTAATGCGACTATGGGTTGTGGGGTCAACAAAAGCAGCCAGAAAATCACCGTGTTGGATGTATTGATGGGGGCAGCTACCGCAGACGAGGCGCTGCAGCGCTGCGAGTCAGGAAACTTTGATGTCTTACCTGCCAATGGCGACCTGACAGCGGCAGAGGTTGAGTTGCTCCAGGTCAAGAATAAAGAAAGCCGGTTACGACACGCCCTGGCTAGGGTAAAAAGTCGCTATGACTACATCATTATCGACTGCCCGCCCGCCCTGAGCATGCTGACAATAAATTCTTTGGTCGCGTGCGACGGGGTAATCGTTCCAATGCAGTGTGAGTATTATGCTCTGGAAGGGTTGTCGGCACTACACAATACCATTCAGCAAATTAGTCGGTTTCACAACCCACAGCTTCAGTTGGAAGGTATTCTCCGCACGATGTACGACCCTCGCAACAGCCTGACAAATGAAGTGACCGCCCAACTGCGTAGTCACTTTGGAGATAAGGTCTATCGAATCGCCATACCGCGCAACGTGCGTCTCGCGGAAGCGCCGAGTTATGGCCTTCCTGCACTTGCTTACGACAAGAACTCAAGGGGAGCGCTTGCCTATCTAGGGTTGGCTGGAGAAATTATTCGTCGCGCCAAGGCCGTTGTCAGGGTCCCGGCAGAAACAGCAGGTTAGGTTATGGTGAAGAGAAAAGGTTTGGGTCGTGGTCTTGATGCTCTATTGGGTATGGGGGACGACAAAGTGGCAGACGACCGCCCGGCAGTCCAGAAAGATGCGCTGATTGAGCTACCCATAGAGTTTATGACGAGGGGAAAATACCAGCCGCGAAGAGATATGCACCCAGAAGCATTAGAGGATCTTGCCAGTTCGATCCGAGCCCAAGGCGTTATGCAGCCAATTACAGTCAGGCCAATAGGGATGGATAGTTACGAAATAATAGCAGGCGAGAGGCGTTGGCGAGCAGCACAACAGGCGGGCTTAGATACCATACCGGCCCTGATCAGAGAGGTCTCTGATGAGTCAGCAATCGCCATGGCGCTGATTGAAAACATTCAGCGGGAAGACCTTAATGCAATTGAAGAGGCCCAAGCATTAGTTCGTTTGCAGCAGGAGTTTGGTCTAACCCAACAACAGGTAGCGGATGCTGTGGGCAAACCGCGCAGCACAGTGACAAACCTGATGCGCCTCATGATGCTTGAGCAAGAAGTGCAGAAACTGTTAGAGCATGGTGATTTAGAGATGGGTCATGCACGTGCTTTATTGGGTCTAGCGGGACACAGCCAGGTAGAGGCGGGAAGGATAGCTGTTGCCAAAGGTATGACGGTGAGGCAAACAGAAGCTTTGGTACGAAGATTACAACAACAGCAAGAAAGGCCAGAGAAAAAATCAATACAACGGATTGATCCCGATACCAGGCGACTTCAGGATGAGCTGTCTGATCGGGTCGGAGTACCTATATTGATACAGCATAACGCCAAGGGTAAAGGGAAGTTAGTACTCAAGTACAACAGCTTGGATGAGCTGGAAGGCATACTTAATCATATCAAGTGATAGCAGACTATAACTCTAATAAATTATCGGTATTACCGATTTTTCTGTTTGGTACGGCCGCTTACGCTAAAGATTTGTTGAATCTACTTGTGGGACTACCTATAATTGCGGCCCGTTTGAGCCACCGTTAACATTTGGCTCAAACATATAGCGCGGAAGGGGGGTAGCAAATGAAGGCTACCATAAAGGCTCCACCGGTAGGTCGGATAGCAATTACCCAGTTGATTATTTTGCTGGTTCTAGTTATTGCGGTATCGCCGGTAGATGTAACCGCAGCCTATTCCATGCTGATTGGCGGAGTGATACAAGTAGGCCCACATGCCTATTTCACACGACTAGCTTTTCGGCACTTAGGAGCAAGGCAGGCCCCAGAAATACTTCGCGCCATACATAAAGGGGAAACGGGCAAGTTATTGCTCACCGCGGTGTTGTTTGCACTGGCTTTCAGTTTTATTGAGCCGCTTCATCTACCCGGACTATTTCTTAGTTATGGCGCCATGATAATTGTGCAGTGGTTTTGTGCCGTACGGGTACTAAACCACAGATAATTTAGACCTTGCTGGTTTGAGAGAAGAAAAGAATGGCAGGCGAAACCCAACAAACGGGCTCAGAATACATACAACACCATTTGACCAACCTAACGTTTGGTCAAACGGATCATGGTTGGGGTTTTGCGCACAATGCACAAGAAGCCGCTGAAATGGGTTTTATGGCGGTCAACGTGGACAGCCTTTGCTGGTCTATAGGTCTTGGCCTTGTTTTTTCGCTGCTATTTCGCTGGGCGGCCAAGCGTGCCACCTCCGGTATACCAACTGGATTTCAAAATTTTGTTGAAATGATAGTTGAGTTTGTGGACGGCACTGTTAAAGACAGCTTCCACGGCCGCAACCCATGGATCGCCCCGATGGCCTTAACCATCTTTGTCTGGGTATTCCTGATGAATCTGATGGATTTGATTCCCGTTGATGTGATTCCCTACTTGCTGAGCTTTGCGGGCGTACACTTTCAGAAAATCGTACCTTCGACAGATCCGAATATTACTCTGGGTATGGCGCTGGCCGTATTCGGCATGATTCTTTACTACAGCATCAAAGTGAAAGGCATCGGTGGCTTTGTTGGTGAGCTGGCCTTGCAACCCTTTGGTGCTAAGAACCCGGTCATTCAAGCCGCTTTTATTCCGATTAACCTCACACTTGAGATCGTAGGCCTTCTGGCCAAGCCCTTCTCACTGGGACTGCGGTTGTTCGGCAACATGTACGCAGGCGAAATGATCTTTATCCTGATTGCCATGATGTATGGCGGTGGATTGCTCTTGGGCGCGTTTGGGGGCGTCTTGCAGTTAGGTTGGGCTATTTTCCATATTCTAATTATTACACTGCAAGCATTTATATTTATGGTTTTGACCGTCGTGTACCTGAGTATGGCTCACGAAGATCACTGATTTTTATACAGTAGTATTTTTTTAACATGGTTACTTACTTTAGTTATTAGGAGAAAAAAATGGAACTTATCATGATCGCAGCTGCAATTATGGTTGGGTTTGGTGCACTAGGTGCTGCCGTTGGTATGGGCCTGTTGGGCGGAAAATTGCTTGAAGGTACTGCACGTCAGCCAGAACTGGGACCAATGCTGCAAGGTAAAATGTTCCTGCTGGCCGGTCTGATCGATGCGATTCCCATGATTGGTGTTGGTATCGGCATGTATCTGATCTTTGCTGTTGCTCCAGGTGTTGCAGCTTAAGTTTGGCATCCCGATTCTTAACTATTAACTCCAAGAACGAGGTGTTGGTGTGAATATTAACCTGACCCTGATCGGACAGCTGATCTCTTTTCTGTTCTTTATTTGGTTCTGCAAGCAGTTTGTTTGGACCGCCATCATCGGTGCGATGGAAGAACGTCAAAAGAAAATCGCAGATGGTCTAGATGCCGCAGATCGCGCTTCCCGTGATCTGGAGCTGGCGCAAGAAAAAGCGGTAGCGCAGCTAAAAGAAGCGAAGCAAGCAGCAGCAGCAGTAATTGAGCAAGCTAACAAGCGCGCCAATCAAATTGTTGATGAAGCCAAAGGTTTGGCTCGAGCTGAGGGCGATCGCTTAAAGGTAGCTGCCCAGGCAGAAATTGAGCAGGAAGTTAACCGTGCTAAAGAAGAGTTGCGTCATAGCGTTGCGACCCTGGCCTTGGCGGGCGCGGAAAAAATTCTGCAAGCAAACATCGACGAAAGCGTTAATCGCAAATTGGTCGATAATCTGGCAGCGCAGCTGTAACCGAGGTTTGATATGGCTGAATTGAGCACTCTGGCGCGGCCCTATGCAAAAGCAGCGTTTCAGTACGCTGCCGATGCAAGCGATCTACAAGGCTGGTCTGACAGTCTTGGAGTTGCAGCGGTCGTAGCGCAGCATGATGCAGTGGTAAAGCTGCTGAGTTCACCGAGCTATACAGCAACTCAGAAGGCAGAAAAAACCATAGCGGTTTGTGGTGATGCTTTGAATGACAACGCCCGCCGTTTTGTGCAGGTTTTGGCAGAGAATCGTCGCTTACAGCTATTGCCACAGATTTATCAACAGTTTGAAGTGTTGAAGGCCAACCGCGAAAAAACCGTAGAGGTTAGCGTGGTGACAGCCAGTGAAATCAGCACAGAACAGCAAGACAAGCTGGCCAGTGCGCTCAGTAAGAAACTTGAGCGTGAGGTCAACATGCAGGTGTCGATAGATGGCAGCCTGATTGGTGGTGTAGTGATTCGCGCAGGAGATACCGTTATTGACGGCTCCATTCGTGGGCGCTTGGCCAAACTAGCCGAAGTATTAAATTCTTAGGATTGAGGACCAGAGCACATGCAGCAACTGAATCCATCCGAAATCAGTGAAATCATCAAGCAGCGAATTGATAGTCTTGATGTTTCGTCTGAAGCGCAAAATGAAGGCACGATCGTATCTGTGTCAGACGGTATCATTCGTATCCACGGCCTAGCCGATGTGATGTACGGTGAAATGATCGAGTTTGATGGCGGTATCTACGGTATGGCCCTTAACTTGGAGCGTGACTCCGTTGGTGCGGTAATTCTTGGTGATTACCAGTCCCTGGCTGAAGGCCAGAAAGCACGCTGCACCGGTCGCATCCTTGAAGTACCAGTAGGTCCAGAGCTGGAAGGTCGGGTAGTTAACGCTTTGGGCGAGCCCATTGACGGTAAGGGCCCGATAAATGCCAAACTAACCGATGCAATTGAAAAAGTTGCTCCTGGTGTCATTGCTCGTCAATCAGTTGATCAGCCGGTACAAATTGGTTTGAAGGCAATTGATGCCATGGTGCCAATTGGTCGTGGTCAGCGCGAGTTGATCATTGGTGACCGACAGATTGGTAAAACAGCCATTGCTGTTGATGCCATCATTAACCAGAAAGGTTCTGGTATTAAGTGTGTCTATGTGGCAATTGGCCAGAAAGCATCTTCTATTGCTGCGGTTGTACGCAAGCTAGAAGAGCATGGTGCAATGGAGCACACTATTGTTGTTGCGGCAACAGCCTCTGATCCAGCAGCCATGCAGTTCTTAGCCCCCTTTGGCGGCTGCACCATGGGTGAGTACTACCGGGATCGCGGTCAAGATGCCCTGATTATTTATGATGATCTGACTAAGCAAGCTTGGGCTTATCGTCAAATTTCATTGTTGTTGCGTCGTCCGCCAGGCCGTGAAGCTTATCCTGGTGACGTGTTCTATTTGCACTCCCGCTTGTTGGAGCGCGCAGCACGTGTAAACGCAAATTATGTTGAAAACTTCACCAATGGTGAAGTGAAAGGCCAAACTGGTTCTCTGACAGCACTGCCTGTTATTGAGACTCAGGCCGGTGATGTATCTGCATTCGTACCAACCAACGTGATCTCCATTACCGATGGCCAGATTTTCTTGGAAACGGACATGTTTAACGCGGGTATTCGTCCTGCGATGAACGCCGGTGTTTCCGTATCCCGGGTTGGTGGTGCTGCACAAACCAAGATTATTAAAAAGCTGTCCGGTGGTATTCGTACCGCATTGGCGCAGTACCGCGAGCTCGCGGCATTCTCTCAGTTTGCATCTGATCTTGACGATGCCACCAAGGCCCAGTTAGACCATGGTGAGCGCGTTACTGAACTGATGAAACAGAAGCAATACGCACCACAAAGTATCGCAGAGATGGGTTTGATGATTTATGCCGCAGATAACGGTTATCTCAACGACGTTGCTGTGAATAAAATTGGTGATTTTGAAGCAGCCCTACTCTCCTATATGAAAGCTGAGCACGGAGACTTGATAGATCAGGTGAACCAGAGCGGTGATTGGAACAATGACATCGAAGCCAGCTACAAGGCGGCGCTAGACAAGTTTGTTAGCACTCAAACCTGGTAATTTCTGATGGGGGTAGGTAGTAATCTGCTCCCCGTTTAAAGGCATAAATTATGGCTATCGGAAAAGAAGTCAAAACCAAAATTATCAGCATCAAGAGCACTCAAAAAATTACGAGTGCTATGGAGATGGTTGCTGCGAGCAAGATGCGTCGTGCACAGGAGCGCCGTCAACTCGGTAAGCCCTATGCTGACCGCATTCGCGCTGTAGTTGGTCAGATTGCCAATGCGGTTAGTGAGTATAAGCACCAATATATGGAACAGCGCGAGATCAAGCGTGTTGGGTACATTATTGTTTCTACGGACCGAGGATTGTGTGGCGGGCTAAACACCAACCTGTTTAAGCAAACCATCCAATCCATGAAAGCCTGGTCTGATCAAGAAGTTGAGATAGACCTTTGTACAGTCGGCAACAAGGGCGCTGCGTTTTTCGGTAGCTTTGGCGGCAATATTGTCGCGACAGTGAAAGACCTTGGCGATCAGCCTTCGGCTAGCGATCTTATTGGTGGCGTGAAGGTCATGTTGGACGCCTACGCTGAAGGAAAAATTGATCGATTGTACGTAGTGTCAAATGAGTTTGTGAACACCATGACTCAGAAACCGGTTGTTGAGCAGCTATTACCGCTCCAGCCTACTGAGGATGACAAGCTTCGACACCATTGGGATTATCTTTATGAGCCCGATGCCAAGGAGCTGCTGGATGGACTCCTAGTTCGTTATATCGAATCTCAGGTGTACCAAGGTGTAGTAGAGAACAAAGCCTGTGAACAGGCGGCGCGCATGATTGCGATGAAGAGCGCCACTGACAATGCAGGTGATCTGATCAACGAATTGCAATTGCTCTATAACAAGGCTCGTCAGGCAGCCATTACTCAAGAGTTGTCTGAGATAGTTAGTGGCGCAGCAGCAGTTTAACCAAAGATTTTTAAGGTTTAGTTTAAGAGGAACCGGACAATGAGTAGCGGACGTATCGTTCAAATTATCGGCGCTGTTATCGACGTGGAATTCTCGCGCGATCAAGTGCCTAACGTGTATGACGCACTAATGGTTGAAGAGAAAGGTTTAACCCTTGAAGTTCAACAGCAGCTGGGTGACGGTGTTGTGCGCACCATTGCTATGGGTTCTTCCGAAGGTATTAGCCGCGGACTCAGCGTTAGCAATAGCAACGCGCCCATATCTGTTCCTGTTGGCATAGAAACCCTGGGCCGTATCATGGATGTGCTGGGCAACCCCATTGATGAAAAGGGTCCTATCGGTGAGAAGGAGCGTGCATCTATTCACCGTAAGCCACCAGCCTATGACGAGCTGGCGGCCTCCAATGAATTGTTGGAAACCGGTATCAAGGTAATCGATCTGGTATGCCCCTTTGCCAAAGGCGGTAAAGTTGGTCTGTTCGGTGGTGCGGGTGTAGGTAAAACCGTCAACATGATGGAGCTGATCAATAACATTGCTACTGAGCACGCAGGTTTGTCAGTGTTTGCTGGTGTTGGTGAGCGTACTCGTGAAGGTAACGATTTCTACTTTGAAATGCAGGAATCTGGCGTTGTTAACGTTGAGACGCCAAGCGAGTCTAAAGTTGCCATGGTATACGGACAGATGAATGAGCCACCCGGAAACAGACTCCGTGTTGCGCTGACCGGTCTGACTATGGCAGAAAAATTTCGTGATGAAGGTAAAGACGTCTTGTTCTTCGTGGACAACATCTATCGTTACACCTTGGCGGGTACTGAGGTGTCTGCTCTGTTGGGTCGTATGCCATCTGCGGTAGGTTATCAGCCTACTCTTGCAGAAGAAATGGGCGTACTTCAAGAGCGTATTACTTCTACTAAGACGGGTTCGATTACATCTGTACAGGCGGTATATGTACCTGCGGATGATTTGACGGATCCATCTCCTGCAACCACCTTTGCTCACTTGGACTCAACCGTTGTACTGAGTCGTGATATTGCCTCTAAAGGTATTTACCCAGCTGTAGATCCACTGGATTCAACATCTCGTCAGATGGACCCACTGATTGTTGGTCAGGAGCACTATGACGTGGCTCGTGGTGTGCAATCTGTATTGCAGCGCTTTAAAGAACTGAAAGATATTATTGCCATTCTAGGTATGGATGAGCTGTCTGAAGAAGATAAGCAAGTGGTAGCTCGCGCCCGTAAGATTGAGCGTTTCTTGTCACAGCCTTTCCACGTTGCAGAAATCTTTACTGGTTCACCAGGCAAATACGTTTCACTGAAACAAACTATTGCCGGCTTCCAGGGAATCCTTAATGGCGACTATGATCACCTGCCAGAGCAGGCGTTCTATATGGTTGGCACCATTGACGAAGCTGTTGAAAAAGCTGAAAAGCTTAAGTAGACGCAAGAAAGGCGTTAAGATATGGCTATGACTGTCCATTGTGACATTGTAAGTGCCGAACAATCCTTGTTTTCGGGGTTGGTTGAGCTGGTAGTGGCTACGGGTTCCCAGGGTGAATTGGGTATAACGTTTGGCCATGCACCGTTACTCACCGACCTGAAGCCGGGACCGGTTCGCATCATAAAACAGGATGGTGAAGAGGAAATTTATTACCTCTCAGGTGGGTACCTTGAGGTACAGCCAAATATTATTTCTATCCTGTCTGACACGGCCTTGCGTGCGGATGATCTTGATGAAGCCGCAGCGCTGGAAGCGAAGAAGCAAGCTGAACATGAGCTGTCTAATCAGAGTGGTGAGTTTGACTACTCCCGAGCAGCTTCTCAGTTGGCCGTGGCAGCAGCACAGCTCCGTACGATCGATCAGTTGCGGAAGAAATTGGGTGGCAAGCACTAACTGCACGAGTAACTGATTAAAAGAGGTGGCTTTGGCCGCCTTTTTTTGTGGCTCTTATTTTATGGTAGGACAGGATGAATCTTCGGTGGGGCAAGTCGTGGCAATCAGCTATGGTTCCTGATTAAATACCCAAAAACCTAGGAATAGATATGGCAACAGATATCGTGATTCTTGCTGCAGGGAAAGGCACAAGGATGAAATCTAGTCTTCCCAAGGTTCTGCATTGTCTTGCTGGCCGCCCCCTATTGCAGCATGTGGTTGATGCAGCAAGAACTGTTGATGATGCAAGTATCCTGGTAGTTACTGGCCACGGAGCTGAGCAAGTACGGTTGAGCGTACGTGGCGATAATCTCAGATATATCGAGCAAACAGATCAGCTTGGCACAGCCCATGCTGTTTTACAGGCCGCTCCGCTATTACATTCAAATGGCATCACCCTCATCCTCTATGGGGACGTTCCGTTGATTAGTGCAGAGACCATTGCACAGATGCTCCATAAAGTGAGCGATCGGAGCATGTCACTGCTCACGGTTCTGTTGGCCGATCCCGCGGGTTATGGTCGTATAGTAAGAGATGAGAACGGCCTGGTAGAGGCCATTGTTGAGCAGAAGGATGCCTCTGAAGCGCAGCTACAAATATCTGAAGTAAATACCGGTGTATTGGCGCTTCCTAGCAAATGTCTGCAGGAGTGGTTGCCCCAAATTGGCAATGAGAACGCACAGGGAGAATATTATCTGACAGATATTATTTCGATTGCGCGTAGCGCAGGTTTCCGGGTTGAGACATTACACCCTGAATCTGCAGAAGAAGTTGAGGGTGTTAATAACCGGTTACAACTCAACAACCTTGAGCGTTATTACCAGCGACGGCAGGCTGCAAAGCTCATGGCAGAAGGTAATACCTTAGCGGATTCAGCTAGGGTAGATGTACGTGGTACCCTCCAAACGGGTACAGACAATTTTATTGATATTAATGCTATTTTTGAGGGAGACGTGGTTCTCGGGAGCAATATAAAAATAGGCCCGAACTGTTTGATTATAAATAGCGCCATTGGTGACGGTGTTGAGATAAAGGCCAACAGTGTTATCGAAGAAAGCCAAATAGGAAAAAATGCGGTGATTGGCCCTTTTGCGCGATTGCGTTCCGGTACGGTGTTGGCAGATGAGGTGAAGGTTGGGAATTTTGTTGAGACCAAAAAAGTTAATGTGGGAAAAGGCAGCAAAATCAACCATCTAAGCTATGTGGGCGATGCGGAGCTAGGCGAAAATGTAAATGTGGGTGCGGGTACTATTACCTGTAATTACGATGGCGTGAATAAACACAAAACGACCATCGGTGATAATGCCTTTATTGGCTCTAACACTGCACTGGTTGCGCCGGTTACGGTTGGCAACAATGCCACGGTTGGTGCGGGCTCTACCATTAACAAGGATGTGCCCGATAATGAACTTGGGCTGACACGCGCAACACAGAGAATTATCTCAGACTGGAAGCGGCCCTCAAAAAAAGGCTGATACTTTCAAGTAACTGAAAAAATACGCAAAAAAATCTATCGGAAAAAGTTATGTGTGGAATTGTTGGTGCTGCGGCGCAGCGAAATGTCACCGGTATTTTAATTGAGGGCCTGAATCGGCTTGAATACCGTGGCTACGACTCTGCGGGCCTGGCTGTCTTGGATGAGACGGGCGCACTTCAAGTACGCAAAAATGCAGGTAAGGTGGTCGGACTCATTGATAAGCTGGCGAGCACACCAACTGGTGGAACACTGGGTATCGCCCATACTCGCTGGGCTACCCATGGCATACCCAATGAAGCTAATGCCCACCCACATGTCTCCGATGATGTGGCGGTGGTTCATAATGGAATAATTGAAAATCACAATGAATTACGTGCCGAGCTAACGGGCCTCGGTTACGATTTTGTATCGGATACCGATACTGAAGTCGTCGCACACCTGATTCATCACACCCTGAAAACAGCTAGCTCGCTGAAAGATGCGGTACAAAAGACCGTGTCTCAATTGGATGGCGCCTATGCCCTTGGTGTTATTTGTGCCCGAGAGCCTGAAGTGCTGATTGGAACTCGTAGTGGCAGCCCGCTCGTCGTGGGTGTTGGTATCGAGGAAAACTTTATTGCTTCGGACCAAATGGCGTTACGCCAAGTAACGGATCGGTTTATTTTCCTGAAGGAAGGTGACTTGGTAGAGCTGAGAAACGGAAAATATACCATTGTTGATCACAGTGGCTCCGATACAGCGCGGGAAGTTGTCACCCTCTCTGGCGGTGAGGATGTGACAGATAAAGGCGGTTACCGCCATTACATGATGAAAGAGATTTTTGAGCAGTCGAGCGTGCTTGAAAATACCTTACAAGGACGGATTAGTGATAAACATGTGTTGCCTGAAGCATTTGGTGCAGAGGCAAGCAAGGTTTTCCCCCAAGTCAAAGCCGTACATATTGTGGCCTGCGGTACGAGCTATCACGCAGGTTTGGTGGCCCGATACTGGCTTGAGGAGTGGGCGGGAATCCCTTGCCAAGTGGAAGTGGCCAGTGAATATCGCTATCGCAAAGTGGTGGTGCCTGAAAATACGCTATTTGTCACCATTTCCCAGTCTGGAGAAACGGCGGATACTCTTGCGGCGCTCCAGTCAGCAAAAAAAGCTGGTTATCTTGCAAGTCTGGTTATCTGTAATGTGGCCAATAGCTCATTGGTTCGAGAATCTGATTTGACATTAATGACTTACGCTGGCCCAGAAATAGGTGTGGCGTCGACCAAGGCCTTTACCGCTCAGTTAGTGGCGTTACAGTTACTTTGCATAGGCCTCGGCCGGAGCCATGGCCTAGATGAGCAAAAGGAGCAGGCATTGGTGGCAGCTCTGCATCAATTACCCGAATTGTGTAGACAAACATTATCACTGGATTCTGAGATAGAAAGAATCTTCGAGTGCTTTGCCGATAAACACCATGCGTTATTTTTAGGGCGTGGTGTGCAGTACCCAGTGGCTCTTGAAGGCGCACTGAAGCTCAAGGAAATTTCCTATATTCATGCAGAAGCCTACCCATCGGGTGAACTAAAGCATGGTCCTTTAGCGCTGGTTGACAGTGACATGCCTGTCGTTGCCGTAGCGCCCAACAATGAATTGCTTGAAAAATTGAAATCGAATCTTCACGAGGTTAAAGCTCGCGGTGGGCAGTTGTTTGTTTTTGCGGACAAAGATGCCGGATTTGAAAATGAGCCTGGTGTAACCGTGATGAATATTCCCCACGTGCCGGAGAGCCTTGAAGCGATTATATACACTATTCCACTGCAGCTGCTCTCTTACCATGTGGCAGTGCTTAAGGGCACCGATGTGGATCAGCCGCGCAATTTAGCTAAGTCGGTAACAGTAGAATAAAGTATGGCCATACAAGCTGTAAGTGAGCGCTCACTCCTGTTGTTTCTCTGTTTGATATTGGTCTTGGTTTGTGGCTGCTCAAGTCAGCCCGTTTCGGTAAGCCCTGTTTCAAAACCGCCAGTCACCCAGCCTGCGACGACGATGAGCGAGGCGGAAATACTAGAAATTGGTCAGCTCTATGGCCCTCTGGCCGAGGCACGAGTTAGGCACTGGCAACAGATGATCCTATCTCCGGCTTCATCGATAGAGCAAGAGAGGCTAAAGCAAGTCAATGATTTTTTTAATGGCGCTCGCTTTGTGGATGATCGTGAGGTTTGGCAGCAGGAGGATTACTGGGCTACGCCACTAGAATTTCTGATTGTGGATGCAGGTGATTGCGAGGACTTCAGTGTTGCCAAGTACTTTACCCTAGAAAAAATGGGCGTGGAGATGGGGAAAATGCGGTTAACGTATGTTAAAGCGCTGACGCTGAACAAGGCTCATATGGTGCTGGCTTATTACCCTGAATCTACCGCGGTACCGCTTATCCTCGACAACCTTCAACGGGGTATTCGGCTTGCTACCGACAGAATGGACCTTATGCCCGTCTACAGCTTTAATGGTAAAGACCTGTGGTTAGCCAAAACCCGTAGTCAGCAGGAAAAAGTCGGTAAGGCCGACACCCTCAAAACGTGGCAGGAGCTCAATCGCCGAATAGAGTCGGGAGCCCCACCATTAGTCATTTTAGCGCCCTAAAAAAGCAATAAAGAGTAGACAGTTATTGGCTCAACGGCAAACAGCCAGCACCTACTGGTTGGAGATAAGGCAGTATAAACTTTTAGAGGTTACGAGGTTTTCAGAGGAGATCGTAATGCTTCCAAGCCGTGTTGGAGCTCCAATAAGTGTTCCTGAAGTTGACCTCCCTTGTGCTTGGCAACACCAATGGCCAGGACATCAATTACCACCAAGTGGGCAATGCGGGAAGACAGGGGTGTGTAAATCTGGATGTCTTCCTTGGCATCAATGGTGAGAGGAATAGTTGCCGCCTCCGCCACCGGGGTTCCCGAGGGAGCGATGCCAATCACCAGAGCACCCCTGCTCTTTACGCGTTCAATAGCATTAATCAGAGTGGTAGTACGCCCGGATTGAGAGATGGCAATAACCACATCACCGGGAGCCATAGAGGTTGCTGACATATTCTGTAAGTGGGGATCTGCATACGCTGCGGCCGATACCTGTAGTCGAAAAAACTTGTGTTGGGCATCAAAGGCCACAGCCGCCGATGCACCGAAGCCAAAAAACTCTACCCGGTTGGCGGCACAAATAGCCTGCACAGCGCGATCGAGCATGTCTAAGTCAAGGGAATCCCTGACTTTCAGTAGGGTATCGACGGTTGAGTCAAACACCTTAAATGTGTATTCAGACACAGAGTCTGTATCAGTGACGGCAATTTGGCCGTAACTGGGACTCGAAGCCAACTGTTGAGCCAGTGCCAATTTAAAATCCTGAAAACCATCACAGCCCACAGCGCGACAGAACCGAACCACCGTGGGCTCACTTACCTCTGCGGACTCGGCCAAATCGACTATTCTCATCCGGATAACCTCGGTGAGGTTGGCCAGAATAAATTCCGCCACTTTGCGCTCAGACTTACGCATGTTGTGCAGATTATTGCTGATGGCGAGTGTGAGTTCTGCCGGCTTCATGGCTGGTATCCTTTTGTGAAGTCCCTATTGTAAATAATTTACAAGAAAATGGAATTCTTGTAGTTTGAGAGAGACTTAAAATGACCGAATAAACCGGTACGACCACCCTAATAGGATGCCGGTTCTGCTAGAATTCTGCTCCATGGATGTGACAGCAATTCTCGACCCTCTCAACCCCGCTCAACGTGAAGCCGTATCGAATACCGACAGCCATTTGTTGGTACTTGCCGGTGCCGGTAGTGGTAAAACCCGCGTATTGGTTCATCGAATCGCCTGGTTAATTCAAGTGGAACAACTCTCGCCCTACGGCGTACTGGCGGTCACCTTTACCAACAAAGCCGCTAAAGAGATGCGCGGTCGCCTAGACGATATGCTCGGGTATTCGTCCAAAGGTATGTGGGTGGGCACCTTCCATGGTCTCGCACACCGCTTGTTAAAAATGCATTGGCAGGATGCGGGTTTACCAGAGAATTTCCAGATACTGGACAGTGATGATCAGCTGCGATTGGTTAAGCGTGTGTATCAAGCATTGGGTATAGATGACAGTCGTTGGCCCTATCGGCAGGCGCAGTCATTCATCAATAGCCAGAAAGACGAAGGCCTGCGCTCCAAGCATTTACAGCCCGCCCAAGACCCCTACCAGCGGACCATGTTGCAAATCTATTCAAGCTATGAAGAAGCCTGTGAGCGTGGAGGTATGGTGGATTTTGGTGAGCTGCTGTTGCGTGCCCATGAATTATGGCTAAACAAACCCGAGGTGCTGGCGCATTATCAGCAGCGTTTCGGCCAAATTCTAGTGGATGAATTCCAGGATACCAACGCCATTCAATATGCCTGGTTGAGAGTGTTGGCAGGTCAACATATTCGTATAACCGCCGTAGGTGATGACGACCAATCTATCTATGGTTGGCGTGGGGCCAAAGTCGAAAACATTCTTAATTTTAGCCGGGATTATCCAAATACCGCGACGGTGAGGCTGGAACAAAACTACCGCTCTACCAAAAATATTCTTGAAGCGGCCAATGCCGTTATTTCTCGAAATACCGACAGGCTGGGTAAAAATCTTTGGACTGAAGATGTTGAGGGTGAGCTGATTTCACTCTATTCAGCATTCAATGAACATGATGAAGCACGCTTTATTGCCGATCGTTTAAATGATTGGGTAAAGGATGGAAATTTGCGTAGTGAATCCGCGATTCTTTACCGATCAAATGCCCAGTCGCGAGTCTTAGAGGAGGCACTACTGCGTGCCCAGATACCTTATCGAATCTATGGCGGTCAAAAGTTCTATGAGCGACAGGAGATTCGTAATGCTCTAGCCTACTTGCGATTAATCATAAATCGCAACGATGACGCTGCATTTGAGCGGGTGGTGAACACGCCAACGCGGGGCATTGGTGATAAAACCATACAAATTTTGCGGAAGTTTGCTCGAGATGAAGGCCTGTCGATGTGGAGTGCGGTGGAAAAGGCTGTTGCCAACGGTGAATTATCAGGTCGAGCCAGCTCTGCGGTGCAGGGCTTCATCTCTTTGATTAACCAGCAAGATCAAGATAGTAAAAATTTACCCCTACACGAGCAGGTTGATCACACCATTGAAGGCAGTGGTTTGATCGATTTTTATCGTCGTGAAAAGGGTGATCGTGGACAGTCTCGGGTCGAGAACTTGCAAGAACTGGTCATTGCCTGTCGGGGTTTTGAACCGGAAGATAAAGACCTGCCCGCCCTGCCCCAATTCCTCGATCAGGCCGCACTTGATGCGGGGGACCGCCAGGCCGATGTGGGCGATGATGCGGTTCAGTTAATGACACTGCACTCCGCCAAGGGGTTGGAGTTTCCGTTGGTATTTTTGGCGGGAATGGAAGAAAACCTGTTTCCCCATAGGATGTCAGCGGAAGAACCTGGCCGGCTTGAAGAAGAACGCAGGCTGGCCTATGTGGGTATAACCCGCGCCATGCAAAAACTGTATCTTACCTTTGCGGAGTCTCGTCAGCAGTACGGCACAGAAAGCTACAACAGCGTATCTCGTTTTGTGCGTGATATTCCTACAGAATATATTGAAGAGGTGCGCCTGAGAGCGCAGATTACCCGAGCCACCAGTTATGCTAAAAAAGCGGCGACAGGCTTCAGTGATCAAGGCACAGATACTGGTTTGGCCCTAGGCCAGCGGGTTCAGCATCAGGTCTTTGGTGAAGGTGTCATCTTAAATTTTGAAGGTAACGGCCCCAACGCTCGGATCCAGGTCAATTTTGATACTGCCGGCAGCAAGTGGTTGGTGCAGTCCTACGCTAAACTAAGTCCCTGTGCAGGTTAACGGGGGTTCTTGAGCGAGTAATAACTCGGCAGTAGTGAACAAGAAGAGGAATACCATGAAAAAACAATTTCTGAATTTGAAGATATTAGTTGCCATGACATTGTTAGCTGCATTAACGGGATGTGGCGCGGATAGTGGGAATAGTGCCGCCGCAGAATCAGCATCAGGGCAGCAGGCAGCACCCCAAAAAGTATATAAGTGGAAAATGGTCACTACTTGGCCAAAAAATTTCCCCGGTTTGGGCACGGCGGCTGAAAACTTTTCCACCATGGTAGGCAAAATGAGCGGAGGGAGATTAGAGGTTAAGGTGTATGGTGCCGGCCAATTAGTTCCAGCGATGGAGACTTTTGATGCTGTCTCTCAAGGCACTGCAGAAATGGGACATAGTTCCGCCTATTACTGGAAGGGGAAAACTCGTGCCTCAGCATTTTTTACTAGCGTACCTTTTGGCCTCAATGCTCAGGAAATGAATGGCTGGTTGCATTACGGTGGAGGCATGGCGCTTTGGAATGAGCTCTACGAGCCTTTTAACCTGGTGCCTCTGGCAGCTGGGAATACCGGTGTACAAATGGCGGGTTGGTTTAATAAAGAAATCAATTCACTGGCGGATCTCGATGGCCTGAAAATGCGCATACCCGGCATTGGCGGTGAGGTGATGAGCCGTTTGGGGGTAGAAGCTGTGAATATTCCTGGCGGCGAACTTTATACTTCCATGCAAACGGGTGTTATTGATGCCACCGAATGGGTTGGCCCCTACAATGATTTGGCTTTTGGTTTTCACCAAGTGGCTAAATATTATTATTATCCCGGCTGGCACGAGCCCGGCCCCACTCTTGAGCTAATCGTCAATAAACAGGCTTTCAACTCTCTGCCCGAAGACCTACAAGCCATTATCGAAAGTGCGGCAAGGGCGGTTAATCAAGATATGCTGGACGACTACACTGCCCACAACTACTTGGCACTTGATGAACTCGTCAACACCCATGGCGTTGATGTGCGACCGTTACCAGATGAGGTGTTGGCAGAATTAAACCGCATTACCCAACAGGTACTGGAAGAAATTGCCGCTGAAGACCCAGAGTTTAAAAAGGTCTACGACTCTCAAAAAGCTTTTCAGGAGCAGGCTATTAAGTACCACAAGATTTCTGAGCAGGCTTACTATCGAGCTCGTGAGCTGAAGTAGGATAGCTGTTTAAAAGGAGTGTGAAGATTAAAATTACCAGTTATGACTCCCTGTTGTCAGTTGCTAGACAGCAACCGGAACCACAACGCCTTCTATTTGTTTTTTTAAAGGCATCCCTACCCAAAGATTATGAGGGTGATGAAGCAATACAGTTTCAGTCTGGGCAGGGGGGAGAGTTACGACCAGTCATGTGTGTTGACAAAATACTTGATGAGCTAGGCAGTTTTTCTGACTTGGTGGAGGAATCGGAGAGGATAGAAAAAGAGTGGCAGCTTGTATTAGTAGCAGGGCTTGCTGGTAGGGATGGTGTTGTTCCCAGTTCAGATGAAGCAGAGCGGCCGCTAAAAATGATGATACATACCGTAGAAAATGGTGGTGATCTCACGAAATATATGGCGTTTGATAGAGAAGGAGCGCCTGTAGAGTTTGGCTAGTTAGTGGCACCCAATAATATTGGAAGCATTCTGGGCTTGAGATAAAAAAGGAGGTTGAGTTTTTTTTAGCAGAGATCCAATTCGTTGTGGATCAGCACCACGCACTGGGAAGCAAATAGCATTTTTGGCCCTAGACTGATTTTCTCAGCTCCGAGACGTTTCAAGCTGTTGAAGCTCTTCTTTGGCATCTGAATATGGTCGGTGAGCAAAAAGCAGGGGTTGTTCTCAAATGCTTGTTCGCGAATAGGCGTACCTTTTTTGTCCATTACAAATAGCTGGTGGTCTTCTGCCAGCCCTTGTACTAGCTTTTCAAAGCTGATGGTGCGGACGGTAATACCGGCCTCTACGGCACGCTCGTCCTCTTTGGTCATGCCCTGGGAGGCATCCAATGCCTTGGCGATCTTACCCAGCAGTGCCTGTTCGTGAAAACCGCCGATATCACGCATTTCGCTTGCGATAAAACTAATGGTGCGGGAAAAATCCTGAGTGCTTTCCAGCACCAAATGAACTACCACATCATCACGGTGAGATTGAGCCACAAAGATGGCGTTCATTAGGCTGTGAGCCAAAATTTCGGTGTGAGCTTCTTGGCCAACAGACGCCAATAAACGTTGACTGTCGGTGGGTGCGGCTCTGGCTCGTAATACAAAGGTGCGCATGGGGAAATACTCTTCAGCGTTGCTCTAGTTTCTTCAAGAAGACGGTAATTTCCCGCTCAGTTTGTTTGTCACCCTGTAAAGCGGCTTGTTCCAAGCCAGCTGCCAGTGTCATTTTGGCCCGCTCATTCAAACCTAATTTAATTTGTGCCCGCCCCAATAGTTTGTAGGCCGCAGAATAACTGTTATCCCATTCGATACATTTTTCCAGGTGTGGAATAGCTTGTTGGTAGTCTTTTTCATTGAAATAGGCGCTGCCCAAACCAAATCTGAGCATGGCTGAATCATTACCTTTGGCTAACATGGTTTCCAGATTATCGGTGAGAGACATAAGGGCGCCCATAAGTGCTGTGACTGGTTACCTGCGCCAGAACATGGGAGTAAACAATACCAGTAGAGTGAAGATTTCCAGTCGCCCCAAAATCATGCCACTGCAAAGTACCCATTTGGCAAAGCCATTGATATCACCATAGTGAGAGGCTACTTGCCCCAATCCTGGGCCGAGATTGTTCAGTGCGGCAGCGGTCGCTGACCAGGCCGTAACATAGTCCAGTCCTGAGGCCAGCAGTAATAGTACCATCAAGTAGTAAACGGCTAGGTAGACACCGAAAAAGGCCCAAATAGCATCGGTAATATGGTCAGGTACATGCCGATTACGGATTTTTATCGGGAAAATTGCACTGGGGTGAATCAATCGGTAAATTTCTCGCACCACCTGTTTGGCGAGAATGAGCATCCGACCCACTTTAATGCCGCCTCCGGTGGACCCCGCACAGGCACCGAAGAAGGAAAAGAATATTAGTAGGAACGGCAGAAAGCTGGGCCAACTACTAAAATTATCAGTGGAAAAGCCAGTAGTGGTCATGATAGAAACCAACTGAAATACGCCGTGGTAGAGGCTGTCTTCTTTGTTGTAGGTACCACTGAAATAGAGGTAGAGGCTGACCAAAAAGCAACCAGCTAACAGCATGATCAGATACATTTTGGCTTCGGGGTTACGTAGGTAATGAGATACCGATTTTCGAATCCACCCGTAGTAATGTAATCCGAAACTGATGCCAGAAACGATCATAAAGAAAATACAGATGCTAATGATGGCAGGGTTATTATCGAAGTAGCCCATGCTGGCATCGTGGGTGGAAAACCCCCCGATTGCGACCGTAGAAAAGCTGTGAGCCAATGCATCAAAGAGCGTCATTCCTGCCAGCCAGTAGGCAACCATGCAGGTAACGGTGAGGGTAACGTAAATTAGAAATAGCGCTTTGGCTGTTTCCGTAATTCGCGGAGTGAGCTTGCTGTCTTTAACCGGCCCGGGTGTTTCAGCACGATACAGCTGCATACCGCCCACGCCCAGCATCGGCATCACCGCTACCGCAATAACCACAATACCGATACCGCCTAGCCATTGAAGTTGCTGCCGATAATAAAGAATAGATTTGGGCAGAAGATCAAGCCCAGTAATCACCGTAGCGCCAGTGGTAGTGAGGCCAGACATGGACTCAAATACTGCATCGGTAAACGACAGATTGAGGGAATCAACTAGGGCAAAAGGTAGAGCTCCGACCAGCCCAAGCTCTAGCCAAAACATGACAGTAATCAAAAACCCATCACGCGTTCTCAGATCAGCTTGATTTCGACTATAGGGCACCCACATCAGCATGCCGATGGAAAAGGTAATCGCAAAGGATAGGAAAAAAGCTTGGTGAGTGTGCTCTTCATAGATACTGGCGACCAAAATGGGCGGTAGCAGCGTCAGGCTGAAGATCATTAACAGCATACCGAGAACTTTTGAGATAACGCTTAAGTGCATGATCTATAAGTCGCCGTTAGAAGAAGGTGAATCCGACAGAAAAGAGTTTTTCAACTTCTCGGGTACGTTTTTTATCCACCACAAACACAATGGCGTGATCGTTATTTCTAACCACCGTATCATGGTGGGCAATAATGACCTCGCCATCACGTACGAGTGCGGCAAGTGTGACTCCGGGCGGTGATTTAATATCCTCAATGGCACGATCAACCACCTTTGAGGTCTTGTAGTCACCATGAACGATGATTTCCATGGCTTCGGCGGCACCCCTGCGCAAGGAGTGGGCGCTGACGGTATCGTTACGGCGAACATGCCCTAGCAGGATGCTGGTCGTCGCTTGCTGGGGTGATATCGCAATATCAATGTCACCACCCTGCATCAGGTTAGCGTAGACCGGGTTGTTGATAAGCGTCATTACTTTGCTGGCCCCCAGCCGTTTGGCTAACAGGGATGCCATGATGTTCACCTCGTCATCATTAGTCAGGGCTAAAAATACATCCGTTTTATCGATGTTTTCTTCCAGCAATAAATCCTGATCTGTCGCTGAACCATGGAGTACTACCGTGCTGTTGAGGCGCTCTGAAATGTATTCACAGCGTTCTTGGGAAAATTCAATAATCTTGAGGTTGTATCGGTCTTCTAGTGCTTTGGCTAGGCGGTATCCGATATTGCCAGCCCCTGCGATAATTAACCGGCGGTACGGGTTTTCTAGCCTCCCCAGTTCGCCCATGACTTTGCGGATATTTTTCTTGGCGGCAATAAAGAACACTTCATCGTCTTCTTCGATCACCGTATCGCCTTTCGGCACAATGGGCCGGTCACGTCGGAAAATAGCGGCTACCCTTGCATCCACTTTTGGCATATGTTCGCGCAATAAGCGTAGCTCCTGGCCGAGCAGAGGCCCGCCTTTTACTACCCGAACGGCCACCAACTGCACCAATCCGTCGGCAAAATCCAATACTTGAAGGGCTCCGGGTTGCTCAACCAGACGACGGATATAGTCAGTAACGACCTGCTCTGGTGTGATAAGAAAATCTACAGGAAAGTTGCTGTCATTAAATAGACGATCGCGATTATTTTTAGAGGTATAGCTACGATGTCTAACCCGGCCAATCTTGGTGGGGGTTCGAAACAGGGTATGTGCGACCTGACAGGCGCACATATTAATTTCATCACTGTTGGTGACAGCCACCAACATGTCGGCGTCTTCGATACCAGCACGAATCAGAACATCCGGGTGAGAACCCATGCCCTGAACGGTGCGGATATCGAAGCGATCCTGAAGTTCTCGCAGGCGTCGTTCATCCAAATCCACCACAGAAATATCATTGGCTTCACCGGCAAGGTGCTCAGCAAGGGTGCCGCCAACTTGACCAGCACCAATAATTACAATTTTCATAACGGACAATCCCGTTGATTGAATCCAGGTTAACTGCCGTAAACACTGAACGGCGAGATCCGGCCTCTAATCGGTTGCTATCTTTCTCAGCAGGGCATAGTAAAAGCCATCGTGGCTGCCAACCTGGGGTAACAACTGACGCCCCACTGGGGTTTCGATTCCCGCTGTAATAGCAACCTTCTCCACAGAAGCATTGTTGGTAGATCGAATAAATTCCAGTATTACCTGATCATTCTCCTGTGGCAGGGAAGAACAAGTGGCATAGAGAAAAATCCCACCCTCCACTAGCAATGGCCACAGCGTCTGCAGTAGCGTTAGTTGTAATTTTGCTAGCTTAGCAATATCTGCGGGCTTACGCAGTAGTTTCACATCGGGATGGCGGCGGATAACACCGGTAGCCGAACAAGGTGCGTCTAGCAGAATACGATCAAAGGACTTGTTGTCCCACCAGATTTTTGTATCAGCGGCATCAGCGGCCAAAAGTTGTGCTTGTAAACCGAGTCGTTGAAGGTTTTCTTCAACCCGCTCTAACCGTTTTGGTGAGATGTCCAAAGCAACCACGTCGCCCGTATTATCGAGAAGCTCCAGAATATGGCAAGTCTTGCCACCAGGTGCACAGCAGGCATCTAGCACGTGCTGCCCCGGTTCCAAATCCAATAACTGAGCAGAGAGCTGAGCTGCTTCATCTTGCACACTGAGATCGCCCTCAGCAAACCCTGGTAATGTTAATACATCCTGTGGGCTTTGGAGGGTGATACCGTCATGGCTAAAGGGTGTAGCCGAGGCATCTATTCCCGATTCTCTGAGGCGTTCGAGATACGCTTCCCGGCTAAGATGACGACGGTTTACTCTCAGGGTCATGGGCGGTTGCGTGTTATTAGCCAGAATGATGTTGTCCACATGTTGGGGCCAAGCCTCCTGCCAAACGGACAGCAGCCAGTTAGGGTGCGCTGTATTGAATTCGGGGTTATCTTTCAGCGTGACGTCGAGCGCAGTTCGTTCACGAAGAAAGCGGCGTAGAACGGCGTTAATCAGTCCTTTTGCCCACAATTTTTTGAGCGCCTTACACGCAGCAACCGCTTCATTGACGGCCGCGTGTGAGGGGACGCGGGTTTCTAATAGTTGGTAGAGGGAGCAAGCCAGTATCGCCTCCAGGTCACGATCCTTGGATTTGAACGGCTTGGCTAACAGTAAGTTTAGATAGGCTGTGAGGCGTGGGTAATAACGCAGCGTGCCATAACAGAGCTGTTGGAGTAGGCCTCGATCTCGCTCATCCACTTTGGAGGCATACTGTGGCAACAGTGTGCTTAGGGAGCCCTCATCATGCAATATAGCAGCAATAATATGGGCGGCAGCAACACGAACATTCACTGGCCTATATCCTTCTGGCCCATGGTTTGTTGACCAAGGACTGTGCCGGGGGTGAACAGTTCAGCGCGCGACTTGAGCAGTTCTGCAACGGGCAGTCGCTTTTTCCCGGGTAATTGAAGCTCAGTAATTAATAGACCACCTTTGCCAGTATTGACTCGAATACCTTCATTGTTTGTCTCACAGATAGAGCCAGGACTCATTGCCGTGCAGCCGGTAGCGCTCTTAGCCTGCCAAATACGAACGCGTTCATCCTTATTTTCACCTCCCTCTTCTCTTTCAAGGGTGGTATAGGTCACGGGGAATGGATTAAATGCGCGGACTTTTCGAGCGATAGTTTCTGCAGGTTGGCTCCAGTCGACTAGGCCTTCTTCCTTGCTTATTTTAGGGGCGTAGTTGCTGAGATCATTATCTTGTTTTTCGGCGACGGCGGTGCCTTCCTCCAGTTCAAGGAGTGTTTTGAGCAGTGCTGGAGGGCCAATCGATACCAGCGTGTCGTGAAGGGTGCCGCCGGTATCTTGCTCAGTAATGGGGCAGCGAGCTTTAAGCAGCATATCTCCGGTATCCAGCCCCACATCCATTTGCATAATGGTGACGCCGGTTTCGCTGTCACCAGCCTCGATTGATCGTTGTATAGGCGCAGCGCCACGCCAACGCGGCAACAGCGAAGCATGTACATTGATACAACCTAGTTGAGGGGTTTCCAAAATAGCCTTCGGTAATAGTAGGCCATAGGCTACAACCACCATAATATCGGCATTCAGAGCACTAAGAATTTTTTGTTGTTCGGTATCTTTCAGGCTAACGGGTTGATAGACAGGCAAGTCGTGAGCTTGTGCGAGTGCTTTGACTGGGCTCGGGGTGAGTTTTTTCCCGCGTCCGGCCGGGCGATCTGGCTGGGTGTAAACGGCAATGATCTCGTGGCGACCATCATCCAGCAAAGCTTGCAGATGATGAACCGCGAATTCCGGGGTACCGGCAAATACTATGCGCAATGTGGTATTCCTTTTAAGCAGGTTCGTCCTGGCGGCGGTGGAGTTTCTCTAGTTTTTTCTTGATACGATCTCGTTTGAAAGTGGAAAGGTAGTCTACAAATAATTTTCCATCCAAGTGGTCAATTTCATGCTGGATACAAACTGCCATCAAATCTTCCGGTTCTAGTTCAAAGGGTATTCCTTCTCTATCCAATGCGTTGAGGCGAATATGTGCTGCGCGCTCTACGGTTTCATAAAAACCAGGAACGGATAAACAGCCTTCCTGATTGGGGCATGTGTCGCTATCCAGCACTTCAATTTCAGGATTGATCAGGACGATGGGCTCGGACGCATCCTCCGATAAGTCCATAACCACAACGCGCAAGTGTACATCCACCTGGGAGGCTGCGAGCCCAATTCCTGGAGCGTGGTACATGGTTTCAAGCATGTCATCCACTAGAGCGCGAATACGGTCATCTACTTTAGTAACAGGTTTTGCTACTGTGCGTAGGCGGGGATCGGGAAATTCAAGTATATTTAGTATTGGCATTTGTTTGTGACGAGTTTCTAGCAATCTGTTGTAAACCACTGCTAACATAGGGCTTATGACGAGGTTTTAGACAATAACCCCTTGGGGTGAGAAGTATACACTCAATCGGGATACAGCATAAAGGATGGCCGAAAAATGAAAAAAACATTCTTGGGAATAGTAGCCGCGTGCACCTTCGCCATCATCGCGATCGCGGCAGAAGCCCCCTTTAATGACGATATTCCTGATAAATACACGGTTAAAAAGGGTGACACCCTCTGGGATATTTCTGAGTTTTATTTGAGGGACCCCTGGCTTTGGCCAGAAGTCTGGTATGTGAACCCGCAAATTCGCAACCCACACCTAATTTATCCTGGTGATGTTATCTCGCTGGTGTATATCGATGGGCGTCCACGGTTAATGCTGGAGCGTGGGAGGGATGTAAAGCTTTCACCGGGCATTAAGGTATTGCCTCACGCGGATGCAATACCTGCACTACCACGAGACATCATTGATAATTTCTTGTCGCGTAACCGCTTGGTGACCCAGGAAGAAATTGATGCTTCGCCTTATGTTGTTGCTGGCCATGAAAAGCGCTTGCTTTCCGGGGTTGGTGATATTTTTTATGCTAGAGGTCAGTTTGATGAAACGCCTGCCTATGGTTTGTACCGTATCGGCAAGCCCTACGTGGATCCCGAAACGGACGAAATGCTAGGTATTCGGGCTCAGGATATGGGTTCGGCAAAGCTGAAAACAGTAGATGATGATATCGGCACCTTATTGGCAACCAGAGCAGAGGAAGAAGTTCGGGTCGGAGAGCGTCTCCTGCCCCACGAAGAGTTGCGTTTAGAGTCTACCTTCTACCCCAGTGCCCCAAAGGATGTTGTGGCGGGTGTTATTATGGCGGTAGAGGGCGGCATTTCCCAAGTGGGTCACCTGGATGTCGTTGCCATTAACCGAGGTACACGTGAAGGGCTTGCTCCTGGCAATGTACTGGCTGTCTACAAGCAAGGAGAAACCGTTACAGACAAAGTGGCGAAGGAAAAAATTACATTGCCCGACGAGCGCGGTGGTTTGGTGATGATTTTTCGGGCTTTTGAAAAAATGAGCTACGGTCTGGTGCTCAGCGCTGATCGCCCTCTTGCCGTTAATGATGTTGTAAAGAACCCCTGACCTATAGGGGTTGAAAACGCCGACAAATGTCGGCTTTTTTATGGATGGACATTTCCAAGGAGAACAGGGAGTAATATCGTGGACAAGGAGTCCCTCGCGGCATTGATGCTGTACCTTCAAAAAGGCTTATCACCTGCGGATATAGCCAAACTTTACCAATCCATGGGCTCTCTGGATGCGGTGTTCTCGACTAATTCAGATCAATGGCCCGAGGCGTTATCAAAGAAAGCTAAGCTAAGCCTTAAGGGCTTGTTGCGAGAGAGGGAGGCTCTCGAAGCTGAAGCGGAGGCGACCCTGCGGTGGTGTGATGCTAACGAGGTGCATTGCCTGAGTATTGTTGACCCGTTATTTCCACCCTTACTCAAAGAAATTGCAACGCCACCTACGGTGCTATTTGTCCGGGGCGATGTTGGGCTGCTTGCTTTGCCTCAAGTGGCTATCGTGGGTAGCCGCAATGCAACGGCCTCAGGCCTTAATATTGCCTCAGAATTTTCCAGAATACTCGCTAGCAGTGGTTTTGTTATTACCAGTGGCATGGCGCTTGGCATTGATGGTGCGGCTCACACCGGTGCACTAAAAACAGGAAAAACGGTGGCAGTACTTGGCACCGGGTTAGATGTGATCTATCCACGACAACATCGTGAGTTATATCAGCAGATCATTGATAGTAGCGGTGTAATTGTCAGCGAGTTTCTCCCGGGTACGCCACCGTTGCCAGCCAACTTCCCTCGGCGCAATCGTGTCATTAGCGGCCTCAGTCTTGGCACGATGGTGATTGAGGCGGCCCTTAGAAGCGGTTCCTTGATCACAGCACGATATGCTATGGAGCAGGGACGAGAGGTGTTTGCTGTTCCTGGTTCTATACATAATGTCCTGAGTAAGGGCGGGCACTCCTTGCTGAAACAAGGCGCGACATTAGTGGAGTCAGCTCAGGATATCGTAGAGCAACTGGGTGGTATGTTGGCCTATGTGGAAATGGAATCTAGTCATCAGGGGGCCATTAGTGATAAAAATGGGCTGCTCCTCAATGCAATGGGGTTTGATCCAGTAGACATTGATACACTGGTAGAGCGGACGGGCTTGCCCATTGCCGCGCTAAACCGCCAGCTCATGCTACTAGAGCTTGAAGGCGAAATTGAAAGCAGCGGCGGGCGATATCAGCGATCGACGTAAATATGGCCAAACACTAATTGCCAAATATGGACTATTCAGGTAGCGTGACCGGTTTTTCTGGGGGGTATTAAAATGATGGGGAAACCATTTGTCGCAATTCTGATGGGTTCTGATTCTGATCTTCCAATCATGGAAGCGAGTTTCGAGATTCTCAAGAAGTTTGAGGTACCTTTCGAAGTGAAGGTGCTGTCGGCCCACCGTACGCCTGAGGCAACGCACAGCTATGTGCGAGATGCTGACACTCGAGGCTGTTCGGCGTTTATTTGTGCAGCAGGCATGGCGGCCCATCTGGCCGGCGCCGTTGCTGCTAATACTCTCAGGCCGGTCATTGGCGTACCGATAAACTCTTCTTTGGATGGTCTCGATGCGTTGCTATCTACGGTTCAAATGCCCGGCGGTATTCCTGTGGCTACAGTGGCAATCGGCAAGGCTGGTGCTAAGAATGCGGCCTATCTGGCGACGCAAATTCTGGGTGTATCCGATCCCGAATTACATCAAAAGCTACTTGATGAGCGTGCGGATAACGCCCGTATCATTCTTGAAAAAGACACCGCTCTCCAAGAGAGGCTGAATAACGGTTGAGCATAAACTGTTATGAGTATGTTGCACTATAACTCACTCTATATTACCCAGGCCGTTGCTGTTTTGAATAGCAACGGTGTCGTGGCTTATCCCACAGAAGCTGTCTGGGGTTTAGGTTGTGACCCATTTTGTAGAACAGCAGTTGAGAAAATATTGGCCATGAAACGCCGCGATCGTGGAATGGGCCTAATTCTCATAGCCGCCTCTATTCACCAACTGCAGCCATTTTTGGTGGGCTTGTCGCCGGTATTCCGTGATCAATTGGAAGCCAGCTGGCCTGGCCCACAGACTTGGTTGGTGCCCAATAATGGCGTTGCACCAGAGTGGATAACCGGTGGGCGTGATACATTGGCACTGCGAGTGACGGATCATCCAGTGGCCAGCGCCTTATGTCGGACATTTGGTGGGCCGCTAGTATCAACGTCAGCAAACCCACACGGGTTGCCACCGGCAAAAAGCTTATTAAAAGTGAACATGTACTTTCGTACAAAGTTCGACTATCTAGTACCGGGCACACTGGGAAAGATCAAAAACCCAACACCGATCAAAAATCTGAAAAGTGGGGAAGTTCTCCGTTCTAGTTAGCTTTTAGCGAAAGAGAGCTTGCTGCGGAGTGGTAGAACAACGTCAACTCTGATGGAATGAAGTTGTTCATACTGGATTATTGCATCAGACTTCCTGTTCTCTATTTCTCTTCTTGGTGATGTACGGGTCTCAAAGCCTATTTAACAGGTGTTAAAGCATGACAGATAAAGCTGCGGTTAAAACGTACTTGCTGGATTTACAGGATCGCATTTGTGATGCTCTACAAGCAGAGGATGCGCAGGCAACGTTCATAGAAGACAGCTGGATTAGAGAAGAAGGCGGCGGTGGTCGCAGTAGGGTGATTACAGATGGCGTCGTATTCGAAAAAGGCGGCGTCAATTTTTCCCATGTGCATGGCACGCAGTTGCCTCCTTCTGCGACGGCTGCTCGATCAGAATTAGCCGGGCGCTCCTTTGAGGCGATGGGCGTATCTCTAGTGATGCATCCAGTAAACCCGTATGTTCCAACCTCTCATGCCAATGTCCGATTTTTTATTGCAGAAAAACCGGGCGAAGAGCCCGTGTGGTGGTTTGGCGGTGGTTATGACCTGACGCCCTATTACGGCAATCTTGAGGATTGTCAGCACTGGCACCAGACGGCGAAAGCAGCCTGTGACCCTTTTGGTGATGACGTGTATCCGCGGTTAAAACAATGGTGCGATGACTATTTCTTTCTTAAGCACCGCAATGAGCCCCGAGGTGTGGGCGGCCTTTTTTTTGATGATTATAATCAGCCTGGTTTTGATCAGAGCTTTGGGTTAATGCGCTCGGTGGGCGATAGCTATCTGAATGCCTACCTTCCGATTATCCAGCGCCGTAAAGACAGGCCCTGGGGTGAGCGAGAAAGGCAATTTCAGCTTTATCGCCGGGGTCGCTATGTGGAGTTTAATCTGGTCTATGATCGAGGTACGCTGTTTGGCTTGCAGACTGGCGGTCGTACAGAGTCTATCCTAATGTCACTGCCGCCGCTGGTGCGCTGGGAGTACGATTGGAGCCCAGAACCGGATAGTGCTGAAGCGGAGTTATATGCGTTATATCTTAAACCTCGAGAGTGGTTGTGACAGATGAAGCGCAGCGCACCATGAGCAGACTGAATTAACCATACACAACGGTATCAACCCATGCCTGATAATTATGCCGTTTTCGGCAACCCCATAGAGCACAGTAAATCCCCTGAGATTCATGCAGTATTTGCAGCACAAACTGGAGAAGACGTTAGCTATCAGAAGCAATTGGTGGAGCTAGACGGTTTTACTGAGGCAGCGGACACTTTTTTTGCCGCCGGTGGCAAGGGGTTGAATATCACGGTTCCCTTCAAGCAGGATGCTTACGGTTACGCTGCCCGGCTTTCGTCCCGAGCGCGTCATGCGGGGGCGGTGAATACGCTCACCAGACAAGAAGATGGAACGGTGCTGGGTGATACTACTGACGGTGTAGGCCTGATCCGTGATATGTGTGAGAACCTTGGCTGGGAAATTAAGGCTAAGAAGGTGTTGGTGCTGGGCGCAGGGGGTGCTGTGCGAGGGATTCTTGAGCCTCTTCTGGCGCTATTGCCACAACATGTGGTCATTGCGAACCGCTCGATTGACAAGGCGTTGCAGTTGTCCAAAGGTTTTGCGGAGATGGGCTATTTACTGGGCTGTGGTTTTGATATGTTGCCTGGGCAACAGTTTGATTTAGTGATCAATGGAACCAGTGCTAGCTTGTCAGGAGACCTGCCCCCCCTTCCCGATGAGCTATTGGTTGGGAACGCGAAATGCTATGACATGATGTATGGTGCGGAGCCAACGGTGTTTATGGCATGGGCTAAACAGCATGGTGCCGGTGGTATTGCCGATGGTTTGGGTATGTTGGTGGAGCAAGCCGCAGAATCCTTTCATATTTGGCGAGGAATTCAGCCGGAAACTAAAGCAGTGATTAGTGATCTTAGATCCAGACTGTAATTTGTGAAGGTAAAGAGCGTGAAAAAATTGTTTAGAAAGCTTGTTGTTGTAGCTGGATTGTCCCTATTAATTGGCCCGCAGTTATTTGCTGAGGAAGCGTTGTGGATAGATGTTCGATCAGCAGCTGAGTACCAAGCAGGGCATTTATCACAGGCCGTAAATATTCCTCATATAGAAATTGCAGAGCGAATCACAGAAGTTGCCGCAGATAAAAAAACCGCGATCAAGCTCTACTGTGGTAGTGGTCGCCGGGCAGGTATTGCCCAGTGGGAGTTAGAGAGCATGGGATATTTTAATACCAGCAATGAAGGCGGCTACAAGGATTTGCTGGAGAGCCAATAGCGCTTTCCAAACTATTCCGCGTCATTGCGCCAGTCACCTGCCTGCTCGGCCAAATATTGGTCTTTTAGCTTCACGTAGTTTTGGGGTGAGTAGGTAAAGAATTTTCGCTCAGCGTCTGAAGCGGCACGTAATAGCCGGCATGGATTACCTACATAGAGGTTGCCGCTTTCTAGTCGTTTTCCGGGGGGGACTACCGTTCCTGCGCCGATAATTACCTCATCCTCTACAACGACCCCATCGTTAACAATGGCGCCATTGCCTACTAGAATTCGGCTGCCTAAGGTGCAGCCATGTAGAATCGCACCATGGCCGATGATAACGTCATCGCCAATGCTGAGGGGCCAGCCGCCGGGATTAAAGTCACTGGCGTGGGTTATGTGCAGTACGGCTCTGTCTTGTATGTTGGAACGGTTGCCTACAGAAATACTGTGCATATCACCCCGGATGACGGCGCCGGGCCATACGGACACATCGTCACCCAGAGTGACATCGCCAATCACTGTGGCCGCAGGGTCGATATAAACTCTTTTGCCCAATGTTGGGGTGATGCCTTTGTGGGTTCGAATGCTGTCACTCATGATACTGTTCCGTAATCAGTGATACTTAACGTTATAATAGCCGTACCCCCAGAAGCCTCAAGTGATTTTGTTGCTTCACACGCAGATGGTAAACATTCTCTAATTTAGAAGATCATTTATGTTTAAAGCCCAAAAACGTTTTATTGCTGGTGCTGTTTGCCCAAGGTGCAGTGAAATGGACAAGTTGACGGTCTTCAGTGAAGACGACAAGGATTTTCGTGAGTGTGTGAGCTGTGGGTTTAAGGAGCAGATGTTTCTGCAGAGTGTGCCCAAAGAGCTGGAAACGAGAGTTAACCTTACCTCGGAGGAAAAACAGGCCGAGACAAAAACGGTGAGATTAGTTGATCCAAGAAAGCCAAATTAATGAATCATGATTCGGACTGCTTGTCCGTTGAGAAGTAAATTGATCGAGAGGTTATCAACTAGGCAGGGCCATCGCTGTAGATCGCTTGCCCAGCGGGCGCTCCTGTCTTTTTTACAAGCATCCGGCACAAAGACCAAGTCGTAATTCTGTAAGTTGTCCGTAATCAAGCGCACGGCCTGATCCAGCCTGTTGGCAAAGGGTTCGCCTATGAGGTGATGAATAATCAAGTTTGAGCGTGTCATATCTATGGGTACCAACGGGGTGTTGTAGCATGACATGAACCGATCATTGACCTCTTCAATCAGTCGGTGAGCCAGGTATGATTCATCCATTAGCGCATTTAAACCTTCGTGCCCATCAGTCAGGTGTGGTGGCCGGATAAAAAACTCCTTAGCGATAGACATCACTGGCTCTGTGTAATCTGTAAGGTCACATTCATTGGCGATGGCGTCCACAGCATCAATGAACTCGGGAACCTGGTCGATGTAGTGGATGATAAAGTTAAGTAGTGCTGGCACGATATTTTGCGGGGGAAGCTGAATCGAATGATGAAGGCTGTTGGTCCTAGTTTTCAGTAGGTGGGCCAGCTGACCAGAGGTGTGTTCGTGAGCTTTAGCTGTTGCGATGGCTTGGCGTATGTTGACAGTATCCATGTATCAAAACTAGTTGAGGACAGCGAAAAGGCAAAGAACATCTTTGCATAAGGGGCTAGTGTTTTTGCTTGTTAGGCTTTGCTCGACAACCAAAAAGATTGGCGGGTGTAATGAATAAACATGCCGCTCATGAGCAGACTGCGGATAGTAAGAAAACTGAAGTAGGCGAGCCACAGTCCATGATTACCCATGGGTCGTGAGAAAAACCAGAGAGGCATGAACAGACCAAAGGTGGCTAACAGCATAGTGTTCTGCATCGCACGCGTTTTGCCGGCGCCGATAAAAATACCATCAGCCGTAAAGCAGAGCACTCCTGCTAATGGCAAGGTTGTGAGCCAAGGCCAATAATGCTGGGTTGCTGTGATGACTTCGGGCAAATCAGTGAAAATGGTAATAATAGCGCTGGGAAAAAGCAGGTAGGCTGCGGTAGCCGCACAGGAAATCCCCAAGCCCCACAAAGTAACTTCCTTGCAGATATGGTAAAAGTTGTCGAGATCGTTTGTGCCGACTGCATGGCCAGTAAGTGATTCTGCGGCGTGGGCAAATCCGTCTTGAGTGTAGGACACTAGTAGTAGTAATTGCATCAAAATGGCATTGGCGGCTAGGATGTCATCGCCTTGTCGAGCACCCTGAGCAGTAAAAAAAGTCATGGTGAACACTAGGCAAGCCGTCCGGATAAAGAGGTGACGGTTGACCCTGAGCAATTCTCTGTAGCGGGACCACTGACGTAAATGACGCTTGTTTATAGAGCCATGCATTTCCGACAATTGCATGGCAACCAAGACCAGTGCCAGTAAAAAACCAAGTAATTCTGCGGTAAAAGAAGCCCATGCCGCACCTTCACTGTTCATGTTCAAGCCGAGAATAAACAGAAAATCTAAACAGATATTAGCCAGATTAGTAAAGAGCACTAGCAGCAAGGTGGCTTTGGCGCGCTGGAGTCCCAGCAGCCATCCCATCGCGCAGAGGGTGCCGAACGTGGCGGGTGCGGCAAAGATACGGATTTGGCAGTATTCAAAAGCCAGTAAGCGCACTTCATTAGAAGGCTTAATTAAATCAAGGGCGGTCGTTAGTAATGGCTGCTGAAATAACACTAAAACAATGCCCAGCAGCACAGCGAGCACCAGCGATTGAGCAAGTAATTCCAGACAGCGGTTGTGGTCGCCGGTACCCCAGGCGCGAGCCGTGAGTCCAGTGCTGCCCATGCGTAAAAAACCAAATAGCCAAAACAGCATGGTCAAAACACTGCTGCCAGCAGCCACCGCAGCAAGGTAATGAGCCACCTCCAGATGTCCCAAAATGGCGGTATCTACTAGGCCTAGTAAGGGTGTGCTCATGCTGGCCATTGTCATGGGCAGGGCGATGGCTAGGACTTTTTGGCGGGGTACTTGATCCATGACATTTACACGCTGTGTAAGGTCGAATTAAGGCCATATTGTGACAGAAAGGTTGATGGCTGGTGTAGAGGGGTGCGACGAAAGTCTGGTATACTGGAACGATGTCCCCTGCGAGGCCCGTGTGTTGCGGTCGTTTTTCAGGGGATTAATAACTATAAACAATAACTTATTTGGAGATAGGGCGATGTCAAGAAGAGCAACTATGCTTTTCGCGCTTGTGCTTGCCCCTGTTATGTCACTGGCCCTTTCGGGAAAAGTGTTAGCAGAAGAAGCTCAGCGTTGGGCCGTTAATATGCCCAGGGGGGTAACCCCAGTAAGCAACGCAATTTACGATATTCACATGATTGTTTTCTGGATTTGTGTGGTTATCGGTGTTGTCGTATTTGGTGTCATGTTTTATAGCATGTATGCACACCGCAAATCTCGCGGCGCAGTTGCCGCAAACTTCCATGAAAATACAACCGCTGAAGTTGTCTGGACAGTCATTCCAGCATTGATACTGATAGTGATGGCGATTCCAGCTACTAGCACCCTGTTGGATGTCTACGACACATCAGAAGCTGAGATTGACATTAAAGTCACTGGTTATCAGTGGAAGTGGCAATACGAGTATCTCGGTGAAGACGTAGCGTACGTGAGTGAGCTGGCTACACCGGAATCTGAGATTTATAACACTGCCCCTAAAGGTCAATACTATCTTCAGGAAGTTTCTGAGCCGTTAGTTCTCCCGGTTAAGACTAAAGTTCGTTTTTTGATTACGGCTAAAGATGTGATCCACTCTTGGTGGGTTCCTGATTTTGGTGTGAAGAGAGACGCTATACCCGGTTATGTTAATGAGACTTGGGCCTACGTTAATGAGCCTGGCGTTTACCGTGGTGAATGTGCAGAGTTGTGCGGAAAGGGCCACCCTTTTATGCCGATTGTGGTCAACGTTCTTGAAAAAGAAGCATACAACAGCTGGCTGGCAGAGAAGAAAACTGAAGTGGCTGCCATTCGTGAGCTGACTAAAAAGACGTTTACCAAGGATGAGCTGATGGCTCAGGGCGAAGAAGCCTACAACCGTTCATGTTCTGGTTGTCATATGGTAAACGGCGAAGGTATTCCTGGCGTCTTTCCTAGTATGATAGGAAGTACTGTTACCACTGGCGACACCATTAACAAACACCTAGATGTGGTTGTTAATGGTGTGGCTGGCTCAGCAATGCAGGCCTTTGGCGGCCAGCTTTCAGAAGTTGATTTGGCTGCCATCATTACCTATGAGCGTAATGCCTGGGGTAATGATACTGGCGATGTGGTTCAACCCATCGATGTTCTCAAATTCAAACAAGGCCAATAAGGGAGGATTAAGTCATGGCACACGGTCCCGCTAAAGGTATTGGCCGCTGGCTGTTTACCACTAACCACAAGGACATCGGTACGCTTTACCTCTGGTTTAGCTTTGCGATGTTCTTATTGGGTGGATTTTTTGCAATGGTTATCCGTGCCGAGTTATTCGAGCCCGGTATGCAAATCATCAAACCTGAGTTCTTTAACCAAATGACGACCATGCATGGTCTGGTGATGGTATTTGGTGCCATCATGCCGGCGTTTGTTGGCTTGGCTAACTGGATGATACCGATGATGATCGGTGCGCCAGATATGGCTTTACCTCGCATGAACAATCTCAGCTTTTGGATTCTGCCGTTTGCGTTTACGCTGCTGGCATCCACGCTGTTTATGGAAGGTGGCGCACCTAACTTTGGTTGGACATTCTACGCTCCGCTTTCTACCACTTACGCCCCAGACACTGTGAACTACTTTATCTTTGCTATGCATATTATGGGCGCATCATCGATCATGGGTTCCATCAACATTATTGCCACCATATTGAACATGCGTGCGCCGGGTATGACGTTGATGAAAATGCCAATGTTTGTTTGGACCTGGTTAATTACGGCTTTCTTGTTGATTGCGGTGATGCCGGTACTGGCAGGCGCGGTTACCATGATGTTGATGGATATCAACTTTGGCACCAGCTTCTTTAATGCGGCCGGTGGTGGTGATCCCGTATTGTTCCAGCATGTGTTCTGGTTCTTCGGTCACCCAGAGGTTTACATCATTATCTTGCCGGCATTTGGTGTGATCTCTCACATCATTCCAACCTTTAGCCGTAAACCATTGTTTGGTTATAGCTCTATGGTGTATGCCACGGCATCAATTGCATTCTTGTCTTTCATTGTGTGGGCTCACCACATGTTTCTGGTGGGTATGCCAATCGGTGGTGAGCTGTACTTTATGTACGCAACGATGTTGATTGCGGTACCAACGGCAGCGAAGGTCTTTAACTGGATTTCCACCATGTTCCGTGGTTCCTTGACCTTTGAAACGCCAATGTTGTTTGCCATTGCTTTTGTCATCTTGTTCACCATTGGCGGCTTAACAGGCGTCATGGTGGCAATCGCTCCGGCTGATGTTCAATACCATGATAGCTATTTCGTTGTTGCCCACTTCCACTATGTAATGGTGGCAGGTGCCGTATTCTCTGGAACTGCTGCAGTCTATTACTGGCTGCCTAAATGGTGCGGAAATATGTACAACGAGAGCATGGCCAAGGTTCAGTTCTGGGTATCCTTTATAGGTTTCAACGTCACGTTCTTCCCTCAGCACTTTTTAGGGCTGGCAGGAATGCCGCGTCGTTATGCCGATTATGCATTGCAGTTTTCGGACTGGAATATGGTCTCCAGTATCGGAGCCTTTACCTATGGAGCCTCACAACTGTTATTCCTGTATATCGTGATCCAGGCGATCAAATCAGGTAAGCCAGTGAGAGATCCCAAGGTTTGGGAGGGTGCTGAAGGTCTTGAGTGGACACTCCCTACTCCAGTGCCCTACCACACCTTCTCCACTCCTCCGGAAGTGAAGTAACAGGTAAAAGGACAGAGAAGATGCCGACCAATCCAGTCAGAAAGACTTTGGTAAAACTGCTCGCAGGGGCGGCCGGCATGTTCTTGTTTGCAATATTTTTGATGCCGCCACTGTATGACGTATTTTGCGACATCACGGGTATCGGTGGCAAAACCGGCGGACCTTACCAGGTATCAGAGTCTGGTGTAGATATGTCCCGTACGGTGAAAGTGCAGTTTGTTGCAACCAATAATGGCGCCATGCCTTGGGAGTTTACCCCTAAGGTGTTTGAGGTCACGGTACACCCGGGCGAACCGACAGAGGCAGCATTTTTTGCCAAGAATCGCACAAGCCGGGATATGGTGGCTCAGGCAATTCCAAATGTGACGCCATTTAATGCGGCAGAGTATTTTCACAAAACGGAATGTTTCTGCTTCAACCAGCAACCGCTCGAAGCGGGTGCGGAAGCAGATTTACCACTGGTATTTATCGTGGATCGCGATCTGCCAACGGCAGTCAAGACGATAACGTTGTCCTACACATTATTTGATGTGACTGACCGTGTAAACGAGTCGCTTGCACAACTTAATTGATGACAAGAGCTGTACAGTAAAGTACAGCGTAAACGGAGAAAAATAATGTCAACTGAGAGCAATTACTACGTTCCAGAGCAAAGCCGGTTGCCGATCATGGCTGCTACCGGTTTAGGCTTTATTGCCTATGGTGCCGGTTCTTGGGTGCAAGGTGGCAATGCAATGTTCTTCCTGGCTGGTGCACTAATACTGGCATTCACCCTTTATACTTGGTTTAGCCTGGTGATAAAGGAAAATATGGCGGGTATGAATAGTGATCAGCTTAAGCGCTCCTATGTTTGGGGGATGGGCTGGTTTATCTTTTCCGAGGTTATGTTTTTCGCAGTTTTCTTTGGCTCATTGTATTACGTTCGTAACTTAGCTTTGCCTTGGCTGGGTAATGAAACCAATACCTTGTTGTGGGACGGTTTTGAAGCGGCTTGGCCGTTGATGACAACGCCAGATATGGTGGCGAATGGTGAAGCTGCTCAGTTTGTAGGGCCAGCCGAAAATATGAGCTTCCCCGGTTGGGGTAAGCTGTTTAGTTGGTTGCCATTGTGGAATACCATTATTCTAATGAGTTCCAGTGTGACAGTTCATATCGCACACACAGCGATTAAGAACAACAACCGCGGTAAGTTCAATCTATGGTTGGGTATCACTGTAGCGCTGGGTGCTATCTTCTTGGTGTTGCAGGTTGTGGAATATATGCATGCCTACCAACATATGGGTCTGACTCTGGAGACAGGTATTTATGGAACGACCTTCTTCATGCTGACGGGCTTCCACGGTGCTCACGTGACCATGGGTACCATCATGCTGTTGATTCAGTTCCTACGTGGACTGAAAGGCCACTTCAATGCGGAGGATCAGTTTGGTTTTGAAGCTGCTTCTTGGTATTGGCACTTTGTTGATGTTGTTTGGGTCGGCCTGTTTATCTTTGTTTATATCTTAGCCTAAGTGGCGCTAGCCTATTTAGTTCCACCAGCCTAGAAGCTGATAAAATAAAACGGCCAGGAAATTCCTGGCCGTTTTTGTTGCGAATAAGTAAAGGTCGTTGTTAGAGAGCCCCGATAGTTCTTACTCTCTTATAGGTTGCTCATTCAAAGACGGAGCAGCAACACGTTCCGGATGAAGTTGTTTGTCCCAGGGAGCTTGGCTGGTGAGTTGACCGGAGTAGATACCCCAAGTAATAGTTCCTACCAAAGCTACAGCTAGAACAATACGGACTCCCAGCGCATACAGTATACGTTTCCTGGAATTTCCAACATCCTTCATCAGGAACACCAGGGCACTGCTGAGACTGATTAATACGGCGATAAAAAGTAAGACGATGATAACTTTAAGTAGCATGGGTTTTAATTTCCCGGTTGAAAGAGAGTGATTTAACCACAGATGTCAAAGCTGACACAGCATCAAGCAGGCGTTTCTTTTCAGTGGCAATTGAACTGGAAAGTATTAGTGTTTACAGCAATTTTTTTACCCATCACCCTCAGCTTGGCGCTATGGCAACTGGAGCGGGCGGAAGAAAAACAGCAGTTACTTGAAACCTATCACCAGCGTGGTGTTGCTCAGCCAGTTGGTTTAGAAGCAGCGCCTGATCAGGCTGGCAGCGAGTACCTGCGAGTAAGGGTGGCGGGGGCATACGATAACCGCTCTCCCCTATTACTGGATAACCGAGTGCGTCGTGGGCGCCCTGGCTATGAAGTGATCAGTCCATTTCTGACAAGTACTGGTCAGTGGATATTGGTTAATCGTGGCTGGATTATGGGTAATACAGATCGCACGATTTTGCCAAAAGTTGATGTGGTTGATGGTGAGGTTACATTGACGGGCTATCTCTATCGCTCGCCAGGTAAACAGCTAATGTTGGGTGAGGATATCTGGCCGGTTGAGGTTGGAGCGAAAATTATTCAGAATGCGGCCCCTGAGACTGTAGCTAAAAAGCTCAATTTGGAACTTTTTAGCTACAGTCTCAGGCTAGATGCCGATGCTCAAGGTGCACTTGAGACCGGTTGGGCATTAGTCAGCGTACAACCTAGAAAACACACCGGCTATGCCCTCCAGTGGGCGACATTGGCAGTAGTGCTCCTGCTCCTAACCCTGTTTGCAAACTCCAACTTAGGCGGAGTGATCAAGGCAAGGCGGATGGTAAATAGTAAAAATTGATAATCGGTAAAATACTGGTTAAGTAAAAAATCGGGGAAGAAAATCCATGACAGAACAAGTGACAAAACGTGGGCATTGGCAAGTATGGCTAATGATTGCAATACTTAGTGGGGTGATTATTGCTGGTTTTTTACTTTTCCCGAGTACAGAGGAACAGCGCAATAGCCTATTATCGAGCTTAGGTACCACTAACCACGGAGAATTTGTGCTGCCACCAGTATCGATGGAAAGTCTTACGTTGGTCGATGCTGAGGGAACCCCCTGGAAGCTGTCTGAACAAAAAACTAAGTGGCGGCTACTGATTGCTGGTGGCGGTAACTGTATCGCACAGTGCCGGGAAATGATCTATCTTACCCGCCAGGTACATATTAGCTTGGGTAAATATAGCCGCCGATTTGAACGGCTGTATATCGCGCTTGATGAGAAGATTTCAGAAGAGACGGTCGGTTATCTTAAGAAAAATCACCCATTTCTTCATACTTATAGTGGCAGCGCTCAAGAGCTTAAATCATTATTGAACAGTACTAACGCACCATTCTCGCTTAACACTAGTGAAGAAACAGGTACAATGCGTGCCTATTTAGTAGATCAGCAGGGCCTGGTGATGATGTCATACACCCTGGAAAATGATGGGTCTGAAATGATAGAAGACATTGAACATTTAATGAAATATTCCCCCCAATAGTTGATGTCTATGGGTGTGCTGAGTCGAGGCACAATAATAACTGAGCTAAAACTGCAGGACTGGCATAGTTAGGTCCGCTGGCAGCAAGAAAGAGAATATAGGAAGAATGTCGGTTTTTAATACACTGAAGTATCAAAAACCAGGTTTTAAATTGGCATTGGTGGCGACTATTCTGGCGACACTAGTGATTCTACTTGGTACGTTTACTCGACTAGTTGATGCTGGTCTTGGTTGTCCTGACTGGCCCGGCTGTTACGGCAAGGTATTCTGGGTTAATAGTGCTAATGAAATTTCTCAAGCTGAGATGCTTTATCCCGATAGCTCTGTAGAGGTTGATAAAGCTGGCCTTGAAATGATACACCGGTTTTTAGCGGGTGTACTTGGGCTAATAATTGTCAGTCTGGCAGTGATCTCCTGGCGTCAACGGGATAATGAGAATGCCCCTTTTCGCCTGCCAACCTTCATTCTATTTCTGGTGGCTTGGCAGATACTGTTTGGTATGTGGACAGTGACGTTGAAGTTGTGGCCCCAGATTGTAACCCTACATATGCTGGGAGGGGTGGTCACATTTTCACTGTTATGGTTATTAACACTGCGCCTTGATGATCAGTGCTGGAAAATATCAGCCAAGGTAATGGGCAAACTTACGCAGGTCAAACCTTGGGTTATTATTGCCATTGTTATTACTGGAGTGCAAATGCTGCTGGGTGCATGGACGAGTTCAAATTATGCCGCATTTGCCTGCCCGGATTTTCCTACCTGTCAGGGACAATGGTGGCCAGAAATGGACCTCAAAAAAGGATTTAATTTGTTCCAGAGTATTGGCCCCAACTACTTAGGCGGTCTGTTGGAAAGTGATGCGCGGGTGGCCATCCACGTAATTCATCGGTTGGGGGCCTTGTTGACCAGTGTTTATTTGTTAGGCTTATGCGGGCTGCTGTTGATCATAAAGGATCGACGTGTACGTCGCATGGCCATAATTGTTTTTGTGGTGCTGTTTATGCAGTTGGCTCTTGCTATCAGTAATGTCGCGCTGATGTCGCCACTGATCATAGCGATTACTCACACTACGGTAAGCGTAGTATTACTGTTGACACTAGTGACGCTCGCCACCAAGGTGTGGACTGCTAAACTGGAATATCAGAGACCGGAGTTCTGAAGTAATGAAAGAGGCAGAGTTCGAGATAGAAAAAGCCGGTTGGCGTGATTACCTGGAGCTGACCAAGCCCAAGGTGGTCGCTTTGATGATTCTGACCACAGTGATCGGTATGTTCCTTGCCGTACCGGGTATGGTGCCACTGGATGTGCTAGTTTTAGGTAACCTTGGCATTGCTTTCTGTGCTGGCGCGGCCGCAGTAGTCAATCACGTGGTGGATCGCCAAATTGATACCAAGATGGCAAGAACCTTTAACCGTCCTGTTGCTACAGGTCGACTCCAACCTCTCCAGGCGATGCTTTTTGCTGCAGTACTGGGTGTGTTTGGTATGGCTATTTTATTGGTCTTTATCAATGCACTCACCGCTTGGTTGACGCTGGCCTCATTGGTTGGCTATGCGGTGATCTACACGTTGTACCTAAAGCGTGCTACACCTCAAAACATTGTTATTGGGGGCTTGGCGGGTGCTGTTCCCCCACTGTTGGGTTGGACTGCCGTTACCGGAGAGGTTCATGGCCATGCACTTCTGTTGGTGTTGATTATTTTTGCTTGGACACCGCCTCATTTTTGGGCGCTTGCCGTCCATCGCAAGGAAGAATATGCCAAGGCAGAAATTCCCATGTTGCCGGTAACCCACGGGGAAAAATACACAAAACTACACATCCTGTTATATACCCTGATCATGATTATTGTCACAGTGCTCCCATTTGTCGTCGGGATGAGCGGTTGGTTATACCTGCTCGGTGCATTGATACTGGGCGCTGGGTTTCTGTATTGGGCTATTGTGATGATGATCGGTAAAAATCCAGACGCCGGTATGGATACATTTAAATACTCCATCATTTATTTAATGGCCCTGTTTGTGATTATGTTGCTGGATCATTATCTGATTACTGTGCCCTCGTTTGTATGAGATCACCCAAGAGCGGTACTTCCTGCTGATGAGTTAACCAAGAAAAAAGGAGATGAGCATGGTAGATAATCAGAGTAGCAAGCGAAGTATTCGCCTCACAATAGTGAGCATCTGTGTATTTGTTACCCTTGTGTTGGCCGGGTTTATCCACAAAATTAATCAGCCTCGCATTCTTAATGTTCATGAGCTGCGAGAAAATGGTGCCGTACTACTTCAAACACCTCGAAAATTCAGTGAGTTTGAATTAACGGATCACCGAGGTCAGCCCTTTGGTTCAGCAGAGCTTGTTGGCAAATGGAGCTTGTTGTTTTTTGGTTTTACCCATTGCCCGGATATTTGCCCCACGACGATGGCTGCAGCGGCAAAAATGTATGAAGGGTTGGAGTCTGAGGAGAGGGAGCAATTACAAATTGTACTGGTATCACTGGATCCGGAGCGTGATACCGCGGAGAAGCTCTCCCAATATGTCCCCTATTTCAATTCTGATTTTGTCGGTGCGACGGGTAATCAGTATGTATTAATGAAATTGGCAGCAGAGCTCAACGTGGCTTTTAGTAAGGTTGAGCTAGAGAACGGTGATTATACAATTGATCACGGGGCCAATATGGTTCTTATTAATCCTTACGGTCACTACCACGGGTTTTTCAAACCGCCATTTGAAGAGAAAAATATGCGGTTGGCTTGGCAATCAATTAGGGCAACATTTACTCAGTAATTTTTTGGCAGACGACTTGTTTGCTGAGTTTATATTCTGAGCACCCTGCCCCGTTCTTCCTCTAGTTCTTTTTGCTCAATGACATCAAAAATAACAGGCCTGCACTTAAGACAATGGATGGTCCTGCCGGTGTGTCGATAAACCAAGATGCGCCGAGGCCTAAAATCACCGCAAGACAACCGATAAGGCTAGCAAAAATAGCCATCTGCTCAGGCGTCTGTGAAAAGCGGCGTGCGGTAGCGGCAGGAATCACCAGCAGGGCGGTAATTAAGAGGACCCCGACTACCTTCATGGCAATGGCTATTTCTAAAGCTATCATTAGCATAAATGCAGTGCGGACGGCCGTGACGGGAATGCCCTCCACTTTTGCCAATTCTTCGTGAATAGTCATCGCTAGCAGGGGCTTCCATAGCTTGAGCAATAGCAGAATAGTGACGGCACTGATGGCATAAATCGTGAGTACATCATTGATATTGACAGTGAGCAAATCACCAAATAATAAGCTCAGCAAATCAACTTTGACCTCAGGCATCAGCGCCATGGCAACTAAGCCGACGGCCAACGAGGTGTGAGAGAGAATGCCAAGTAAGGTGTCTGATGCTAACGTTTGTTGCTGCTGTAGAACGACGAGAATTAGTGCTAGTACCAGGCATATGGCAATGACAGAAAGGGTTGGGCTGATTGAAAGAAACAATGCGAGAGCAACACCCAGCAATGAGGAGTGAGCCAGCGTGTCGCCGAAATAAGCCATACGTCGCCAGACAATAAAAGCACCCAAGGGACCTGTGACAGCAGCGACACCCAGTCCGGCAAGTGCAGCATAGAGAAGTACATCAATCATGTTGGCACCCGTTTGAAAGAGGGGTTTTTGGCTCATCGCCAATCACTTCGCCATGTAAATCGTGATGATGATCATGGTTGTGAGTGTAGGGTGCGGTTTTTGAACCAAAAAGCTCAAGAAAAGCGGGGTTGTTGCTGACTTGGTCGGGATGTCCGTGACAACAAATATGTTGATTTAGACAAACGACTTCGTCAGTAGCGGACATCACTAGGTGTAAGTCGTGAGACACCATTAGCACGCCACAGTGAAGCCGGTCACGGAGTTGACCAATAAGCCGATAAAGAGCCTCCTGCCCCGCTACATCAACACCCTGCACGGGTTCATCCAAGACCAGAATATTGGGCTTACGTAAAATTGCGCGAGCTAGGAGTGCCCGCTGCATCTCTCCACCTGAGAGGGATTGCAGGGGGAGGCTCATCATTTTTTCTATACCCACCTCTTTTAACGCGTTACGACACAAAGCCAAATCGGGTTCGGCAAGTTTCAAAAACCTTCCTAGCGTTACTGGCAATGTGGGATCAATATGGAGTTTCTGTGGCATATAGCCGATTCGAAGTTCCGGGTGGCGGGACACTTGGCCCTCATCAGCTTTTAGAAGCCCGAGTACAATTTTGACCAAGGTGGTTTTGCCTGCTCCATTGGGGCCAATCAGGGTAAGAATTTGTTCAGGCTCTAGGCGAAGATCGACACCGGAGAGGACGGTTACGTCATTGAACCGCTTACTGATACCCTGTAGTTCAACCAGCGCCCTGCTCATTGTTCGCAACCTTGTTGATTGTCTGGTTGGCACTCAGGGCAAAGACCCGCTATCTCTATCATTTGGGATTCCACTTTGAAGTGTGCCCTCTTTGCAGTTTGTTCAATGGCTATATTTAATGGGTCGGCGCTGCACTCGGCAGCCGAACCACATTCACGGCAGATCAGAAAAAAATCGCTGTGATGATTGCCGGGAAAGGGGCAGCCAATATAGGCATTGAGTGTGGCAATGCGGTGAATCAGCCCTTGTTCCAGTAGAAACTCAATGGAGCGATAAACAGTCGGTGCCAGAATACGTTTCCCTGAGGCTGCGTCCAACGCCATGTGATCTACAATATCATAAGCCCCAAGTGGGCGGTGGCTGGCCCAAATAGTTCTTAGTACGGCTTCGCGTATAGGTGTGAAGCGCACGTGACCGGCATCGCAGAGTGTCTTTGCTCGAGTTAATGCAGCATGAATACAGCGTTTGTGGTCATGAGAATGATAGGCGAGACGGGAGTTTGTCAGCATGTAAGCGGCCTCGTGCAAAATATAATGTTATTCTATAGCAATGGTGGTGGTTCGCAAGAATATTGGCGTTGCTTGGCCAGTGTTACTGGTTTTGTTGGTAAAAAATTAGGGCTTCAATCTTACTATTTGGTATATAGTTGCAAAATAGTGTGTTTGAAGTTTAAGTTGCGGTTTTAATAAATATTATAATATAGCGTAATGTTTAAAGGTTGGTTAATAGTGTATAAATTATGTAGTGCATTTTTTATGGCGATGGTCTTGGTCACGTTACCAGCGTCGGCATCATCACAGCCTGCTGTACTGGCATCGATCAAACCCGTTGCCATGCTGATAAAGGCCGTCGTTGGTGATCAGCTTGCTGTCGATGTATTGCTTGGAGCAAATATATCTCCCCACGACTATACCTTGAAGTTTTCGGATATCAGAAAAGTCAGAAATGCCGACTTGGTTGTTTGGGTGGGGCCTGAGCTAGAGGGTGTATTGGTAAAATCGCTAACGTCAGTACCCGTAGATAAGCAGCTACAGTTAACTGGTTTGGCTTCTCTTCAGTGGCCAGAGGAGTCAATCAATGGGGATGAGCATGAGGGTGGGCATAAGGCACATACCAGAGATCCTCATCTCTGGCTCAACCCAAGAAATAGTTTAGTTGCAGTAGAGGCGATTGCAGCGACATTGATAGAGAAATACCCAGAAAAAGGTCGGCTTTTTGAGAAAAATACCTATGAATTCATTAGAAAAATTAATGAGATAGATTCAATTAACAAAGAACGCCTTGGGCTGGTAAAAGAAAATGGGTTTGTGGTGAGCCATGATGGGTATGGGCACTTTGTTGATTATTACGGGTTAAACCAACTGGCTACAATACAGTTGGCCGGTGGGGTTGCTCAGGGTGCCAGGCATTATGGTGAGATAATCGCAATGGGTGACAAGGTAACTTGTATCTTCAGTGAGCCACAGTTAAATAATAAGTCATCCATGCAGTTGGCCACACAGCTAGACGCTAATCGGGCAGAGCTAGACTTGATGGGAAGAGACGTGGCCTTAACGAAGGACAGCTATCTGCAGTTTTTTAGTCGATTTACAGAAACGTTTACGGAATGCCTAGAGAGGAAGTAAAGGTTAGCTGGGTAGAGGGCAGTAGCCTGTAATTCGTCGGCGTAATTTTTGTTTATATTCCTCAGGGGCATGTTTCACTGAAGGAGAATCTACTTGGTCTGTTATTAATGATGTTAACAGACGAGATACCCAAAAACGTGTGGCCGAAAAGCAAAGCATATCCTGCCAGTATTGGTTTTCACAGGGAGTAAAAGGCCTCTCCGCGTGGTAGGCACAAAGTAGCGCTTTGGTGAGCTGTTGGTCGAGTTCACCCTGTTCATCACAGCACCACTCGTTAACTGCTTGGGCCACATCTAAAAGTAACCAGTCGGTACAGCAAAAATAAAACCCCGTGACTGCCTGTAAGGAATCTTCCTTGAAGAACAGCTGGTCTTTAAAAAGGCTGCCAATCAAAGGTCCACTAGGTAAATCAGGATCTCTTTCAATAGTATGTTTGAAGCGGGCGAGCTGCTCACTTAAAAGCGCAGCATCACCAGTTGAAAGTTGGGGTAGCAATTCTTCTGCCGCCAAATTAAGCCATACTAGGCTACGAGGGTTTCCGTAGGTTGTTGAAAAATAAGCAGATTTAGCATGCATCTTCCCCAAAAAAGCACCAATCTCCTGACAACTGGTAATTTTTCTAGGACTTGGTGGTTGGCCGTCGGGAAGTTTAAAAAGAAGCGCCGGAGAGTCACCAAATAGGGATATATAGGAATTTTTCTTGTTGTGTAGGCACGGTGTGACGGGCAGCCCTTGACTATGAATATACTCAATGAGGGATGAACAAAATAGTAAGCGCTCTTCGGCAGCGGGTTCTACGGCAACAAGCAAAAAGAGACTAGGCGTTGTTGATCCAGGACTAATTAATTGAAACCGACAGGTGTGGTGAGTGCGAGCAGTGTAGGTGGTGTCAATGCGGTCGGCATCGCCTAGCGCGTACTGACTTAAAAATGTCTGCAGGTTGTTTATATCCGTTGTTTGAAAAGAGACCATGCTTGATTCACCATCAGTATTTCTGAGTAAAGAGTACCTCCTTGTTGGCTCAAATGAAACAAATTGCGCTATGCTTGGCCCCCTCAAAATCTGTTCTTTTTAGGCTGCTATAGATGACAAATAATACACCGCTGGTATTGGTAGATGGGTCCTCTTATCTATATCGGGCCTTTCATGCGCTGCCGCCACTTACCACCTCCACGGGTTTACCTACCGGTGCTGTAAAGGGTGTTATAGCGATGATGCGCAGAATGGTAAAAGACTACCCGAATAGCCCTGTAGTCGTGGTGTTTGATGCCAAAGGTAAGACCTTTCGTGACGAGTTGTACGCTGAGTACAAGTCCCACCGGCCACCGATGCCAGATGAATTACGTCAGCAAATAGAACCTATTCACGAAATAATCCGAGCCATGGGTTTGCCCCTATTGATGGTGGACGGTGTAGAGGCCGATGACGTTATTGGCACTTTGGCGCTGGAGTCTGCCGCCAAACAGCGAGATGTGGTGATATCTACGGGAGATAAGGACATGGCTCAGTTGGTTGGCGAGCATGTCAGCCTAGTCAACACCATGACGGAGACCATTCTGGACCGACAGGGCGTGATTGATAAATTTGGTGTGCCACCAGAACTGATTATCGACTACCTAGCATTAATTGGTGACAAGTCAGACAACATCCCCGGTGTTCCGGGGGTGGGAGAGAAAACGGCTCTGGCTATGCTGCAAGGTATCGGTGGACTTGAGCCCCTTTATTCCGATTTAGAAAAGGTGCGAGACTTAGGGTTTCGGGGCGCAAAAAAAATGCCTGAAAAACTCGCAGAATATCGAGAACAGGCAGATTTTTCCTACTTACTTGCGACGATTAAAACCGATGTGGCGCTTGCTCAGGGAGCGGATAGTCTCGTTAACGGCGAGCCGGACAACAACAGACTCCTTAGCTGGTTTCGCAAACTGGAACTTAAAGCTTGGACGGAGGAGTTGTTGGAGGCGGGTAGTAAGGTGCCGGTTTCAGTTGTCCCTGAGCAGGTAGAAAAAGACTACCAAACGATCCTCACTGAGGCAGAGTTGGAGCGGTGGTTGGAAAAATTGAAACAAGCCGATTTCTTTGCCTTTGATACCGAAACCACCAGTTTAGATTACATGCAGGCAAGGATAGTGGGCGTATCTTTTTCGGTATCACCCCATGAGGCAGCCTACGTACCGCTTGCTCATGACTATTTGGGCGCCCCTGAGCAACTTAATCGCGATGACGTTTTGGCAAAACTGAAGCCGTTGCTGGAAGATTCTGCTGTAGCAAAGCTCGGACAGAATCTGAAATACGATATGAGTGTATTGGCCAATCACAGCATTACGTTGCGAGGGATCCGCTTCGACACCATGTTGGAATCCTATGTTGTGGACTCCGTTGGCAGCCGACATGACATGAACACCTTAGCGCTCAAATATCTGGATGAAAAAACGATTCATTTCGAAGATATAGCCGGAAAGGGAGCGGGGCAGCTAACATTTAATCAAATAGCCATTGAGGACGCTGCACCCTATGCTGCGGAAGATGCGGACATCACTCTGAGGCTACACCAAGTACTCTGGCCGAAATTACAGGAAAGCGAGGGTCTGAAGCGGGTATTCGATAGCATAGAAGTTCCCTTGGTACCGGTGCTCTCAAAGATAGAAAGAACGGGAGCGATAGTAAGTGCAGACTTACTTCATAAGCAAAGTCTTGAGCTTGGGACGCGGCTTGGTGAGCTGGAACAGCAAGCCTATGACCTCGCGGGGGAAGAGTTTAATCTGGCATCACCTAAGCAATTGGGACAGATTCTCTTTGAGAAGTTGAATATTCCGGTATTGAAAAAAACGGCAAAAGGGGCACCTTCCACCAAGGAAGAGGTTTTACAGGAATTGGCGCTGGACTATCCATTGCCAAAAATATTGCTTGAGCATCGCAGCCTGTCCAAGCTGAAATCTACTTACACAGACAAACTACCGGGGATGGTCAATCCTACCACGGGTAGGGTTCATACCTCTTACCATCAAGCCGTTACTGCCACGGGGCGTTTGTCTTCATCAGATCCAAACTTACAAAATATACCGGTACGAACTGCAGAAGGGCGTCGCATTCGTCAGGCGTTTATCGCGTCTAAAGGCAGCAAAATCGTGGCGGCAGATTATTCGCAGATAGAATTGCGAATTATGGCGCACCTGTCTCAGGATAAAGGCCTAACAGATGCTTTTTCACAAGGTCTAGATGTGCATCAGGCAACTGCTTCTGAGGTGTTTGGGGTATCACTGGAAGAGGTTTCAATAGATCAGCGGCGCAGCGCCAAGGCTATTAACTTCGGCCTGATGTATGGCATGTCAGCATTTGGACTAGCTCGCCAGCTTCATATTGGGCGAAAGGAGGCTCAGGAATATATAGATCTTTATTTTGATCGTTATCCCGGCGTGAAGACCTACATGGATAATATTCGCAGTAATGCTGCAGAGTCGGGTTTTGTGGAAACGTTGTATGGCCGGCGACTTTATCTTCCAGAAATAAGATCGAGCAATGGAATGCGACGCCAAGCCGCCGAACGCACCGCTATTAATGCACCTATGCAAGGTACGGCCGCAGACATCATCAAGTTAGCCATGATAGAGGTTGATCACTGGCTGACAGCGTCTGAGCTGAAAGCCCAGGTTATTATGCAGGTTCACGATGAGTTGGTGCTGGACGTGCCGGAAGCCGAGCTGGATACCGTGATGGACGGACTTAAGGATTGTATGGCGGGTGCAGCAAGGCTTGATGTACCGCTGGTGGTGGACATCGGTGTTGGGGATAATTGGGATGAAGCGCACTAGCTATTGGGCTGTTTCAGCGATTCTCAGGAATGAAGTCGGCAGGTTATATAAAAATATAATCCTATAAAAAACAAATAGATGCAGATTTTTTGATGGTTAGAATAAAAAAATATTAAATTATTTTTATGAAGTATCGGAACTTTACGCAAGTCGCAGTGCCTAATCTTTCTCAGCGACATTGCTGTTTTCTCCCCAAACTAGATGCAACGCTTGAGAATCCCCCAAGCGACAGCAAAGCAAGCCCTAACACTCATACTCGTTAGGGTTTTTTTTGTCCTTTCATGGGATAAATTTTTTTTCAACGTACGGGAACTTTTTGTAAATAGCGTGGCCTAATCTTACACAAGCGACGTTGATATCTTCTCCCCAAGTTAAACGCAACGCTTGATGTTTCCCCAAGCAACAGCAAAGTAAGCCCTAACCCTTTTAGTTAGGGTTTTTTTTGCCTAGATTAGAAGCATGTTTCTGCCGACAGTTTTCGTGCTATTCAATGGCGTCCAGTTAGAAGCGGTCTCTTAAGTGTCTGTTGTGAGCCAGGTGTTTAATGCTTGTTTCAGCTCTTTCAGTCCAACTTTTTTAAGGGAAGAGAAGGTCTGTATCGAAATATTATCAGTGAGTCTTTCATCGGCTAGTTGACGCTGAACGTCGAGCAACACACTTTTGGCGGGGCCGTTTTTTAGCTTGTCGGCCTTGGTCAGTAATAAGTGAATGGGCATTCCCGCTTGGGAGGCCCATCGAATCATCTGCCAATCGTATTCCTGCAAGGGGTGACGAATATCCATCAGCATTACCAAGCCACAAAGGGACTGCCGTTCTTGTAAATAGCAGGCAAGGTTTTTATCCCATTCCTTCTTCATGGCCTTGGGGACTTTGGCAAAGCCATAGCCAGGAAGGTCGACCAGTCGTAGGTCTTCTGTGAGAGAAAAGAAATTAAGAAGTTGAGTGCGACCAGGTGTTTTACTGGTTCGAGCCAGCTTGGAATTGTTGGTCAGTGTATTAATGGCGCTGGATTTCCCGGCATTTGATCGACCGGCAAATGCCACTTCTTTTCCTACGTCATCCGGGCACTGTTTGATGGTCGGTGCACTGAGTAGGTACCTGACCTGATTAAAGGAGATGTCATCGGACATAGTAGACCTTATCTGGTAACCTGATTTCGCCTATTAAGATCAGGGAGGAGTTGGTATATAATGCCCCGGCTTTTTAGAAGGCAATACGATTTTTCCTATATTGTAGCGGAATGCAGAGAGCGGATTAACTAATGAAAAAAATGATTCTAGGATTTGCTGCCATGCTGGGTTTTACCCTGGCATCTTCTTTTGCCTTTGCGGGCGGTGATGCGGTAGCAGGGCAAGGTAAAACGGCCATGTGCGCTGGTTGTCACGGGGCTGACGGCAATAGTGCGGTAGCCAATTTTCCAAAGTTGGCAGGGCAAGGTGAAAAATACCTCACTAAGCAACTACAAGATATTAAATCCGGTAGTCGTTCCGTGGTAGAGATGACAGGAATGCTAAATACATTTTCTGATCAAGATTTAGCAGATATGTCTGCTTACTTTGCATCCAAAACCATTCAGATGTCTGGTGCTAAAGAAGAAAATCTTGAGAGGGGTGAGCGACTCTTCCGTGGTGGGAATATGGAAACAGGTGTCCCTGCCTGTACTGGCTGCCATTCTCCAGCTGGACAAGGCAATGCTCCGGCAGGTTACCCTGCTCTTGGTGGTCAGTTTGCCCAATACACAGCTAAGCAATTGCGCGCATTCCGAACGGGTGCACACGATGCTGAAAATCCTGCTGCTCGGAACAATGATGGCGATGCTCGGGTGATGCGTGGTGTTGCCGCTCAAATGAGTGATGTGGAAATTGATGCAGTTGCTAACTATATCGCCGGTCTGAAGTAATTTCGGACGTTAAAAAAAGCGGCTTTTGCCGCTTTTTTTATGTTTGAATTTTAGGGAACCTGTGAGATCGTTGGGGTCTATCTAAAGCAGACCAAATTTTAGAGCGGACCAGATTAAACCCAAAGGAATAGATTGATGCGTAGATTATTATCACACCTGCTATTTGGAATTGTGCTGTTACCTCTGGTGGCCTGTCAGGCAGATACTGAGGAGACCTACAAAGAAGGCGCTCATTATGAGCTGCTACCCGAGGTAGTTTCTACCAGTGATCCCTCCAAAATCGAAGTAGTGGAAGTATTTTGGTACGGTTGTAGCCACTGCTACTCCTTTGAGCCAATGATTAATCCTTGGTCGAGAGGGTTGGCTGATGATGTGGATTTTCAGCGGTTGCCAGCAGTCTGGCATGAAACAATGGGGCTTCATGCCAAGGCTTATTATACGGCTAAAGCGCTGAAGGTACTTGATAAGCTGCATGCCGCTATTTTTGAGGCGATGAACTTGAAAAAACAAAAGCTGGAGAACGAGGGGGATATCGCCAAGATTTTTGTTGAAAATGGCGTGTCTCTAGAGCGTTTTACCAAAGTGTTTAATTCCAAGGGCATTGAAATGGCTGTTGATATTGCTATGAAAAAACAGGAGCGGTATCGCACTCAGGGTACCCCGGAAATAATTATCAACGGAAAATACCGCGTCTCTGGCCGTTCGGCAGGCGGTAATGACCGCATGTTAAAGGTCGCTGATTTTTTGGTTGAAAAGGAACGCGCAGCAGCGCAGTAGCTAACTCGCTCTGGTGCAGGAGAATTAGCTCTTGTGCCTTTTAATGCCTTCCTACTACCGAAAGAACTTGATAATCACCGAAAAAGTACTGAAAAAGCACCGATATCCGATCTAACTGCTTTGCTCTTCTGCCAATCGCGATTAAAATTGCGCGCTTCTTGAGATACCACCCAGGCAATAAACTATGAAACCGACACTAAAGCCGGCTAATCCTAATTTTTCTTCAGGGCCCTGCAGCAAACGTCCCGGTTATGACGTTTCCGCGCTTGATCTTTCCACGCTGGGTCGCTCCCACCGTGCTGCTATTGGCAAGGTTGCTTTGGAGCGAGTTTGTGTAGAAACAGCTGCGCTATTGGATTTACCCGAAGGCTACCGTGTGGGCGTTGTGCCTGCTTCAGATACGGGTGCTGTGGAAATGGCGTTATGGTCTCTTCTGGGTCCCCGACCCGTGGATATATTTTCTTGGGAATCTTTTGGTCAGGGTTGGTTGTCCGATATTCTCAAGCAACTGAAGCTCGAGGATATCAATGATTACGGTGCAGATTATGGCAAGTTGCCAGACCTGAACCAGGCTAGTGCCGATCACGATATCGTTTTTACCTGGAATGGCACCACCTCTGGCGTGAAGGTTCCCAACGGTGATTGGATCAGCGATGATCGCCAGGGGCTGACCATTTGTGATGCCACTTCTGCCGTCTTCGCCATGGACATGCCTTGGGAAAAGCTGGATGTGGTGACATTTAGTTGGCAGAAAGTATTGGGTGGTGAAGGTGCTCACGGCATGCTGATTTTGAGTCCTCGTGCGGTTGAGCGGCTGGAAAGCTATACGCCACCTTGGCCGCTCCCGAAAATTTTTCGTCTAACGAAAGGCGGTAAATTGATAGAGGGCATCTTTAAAGGCGCCACTATCAATACGCCTTCAATGCTATGTGTAGCAGACTATTTGGATGCACTTAAGTGGGTGGAATCTTTGGGCGGTGTGGATGCCGTGATTGCAAAGTCTGAGGCCAATTTGGAAGTGGTGAAACAGTTTGTTGCTGAGCGCGACTGGATCCACTTCTTGGCGGAAGACCCTGAAACACTATCGAGCACCAGTATTTGTCTGACTCTGGACTTGGATGCGGATAAGGTGAAGCAGATAGTTAAGTTGCTGGATAATGAAGGTATTGCTTTTGATATAGGCGCCTATCGGGATGCCCCTGCAGGTTTACGTATCTGGGGTGGCGCCACGGTTGAAGTGGCAGATGTTGAGGCACTGATGCCTTGGGTTGAATGGGGCTATGAACAAGTCTCTGGCTAGGTATCCAATTAGGCGTAAGGATAAATCGCTACCGAATTAGAATGGGAAAAAATCATGTATAAAGTTCGTACTTACAACCAAATATCTTCCAAGGGATTGGATTGTTTCCCCCACGAACAGTATGAAATTGCCAGCGAGTTTGCTGAACCGGATGCCTTTTTATTGCGTAGCCAAAAACTGCATGGTGAGGAAATCCCTCGTAGTGTTAAGGCCGTAGCACGGGCTGGAGCGGGGACAAATAATATTCCGATCGATGAATACACCCAGAAAGGTATCGTGGTTTTTAATACACCGGGCGCCAATGCTAATGCGGTAAAAGAGTTGATTGCATCTGCTTTATTTCTCTCTTCAAGGGATATATTTGGTGGGATGAGCTACGTTCAGGGTCTGTCTGAGATAAAGGATGGATCTGAAATGTCCAAACTGTTGGAGAAACAGAAAAAACAGTTTGCTGGATGTGAAGTTGCGGGTAAGACGCTGGGGGTAGTTGGTCTGGGCGCGATAGGCTCATTGGTGGCCAATATGGCGCTAGAGCTCGGCATGAATGTTGCTGGCTACGACCCTGCTATCTCCGTAGAAGCAGCTTGGCGGTTGTCCAGTAGTGTGAAGAAGATGGACAATCTACAAAGCCTGTTGGCAGTGTCGGATTTCATTACCCTCCATGTCCCAGCGCTAGAGATAACGCGCCATTTGATTAACGCAGAAACCCTACGTTGCGTTAAGCCCACAGCCGTTCTCTTGAATTTCGCACGTGAAGAGGTGGTGGATACATCCGCTGTTCTGGAGGCGTTAGATGCGGGTCAATTAGGTAAGTACACCACTGATTTCCCCACCCCCGAACTGTTGAATCGGAGCGACGTGTTGTTGATGCCTCATATTGGTGCCAGCACGGAAGAGGCGGAAGAGAACTGTGCCATCATGGCAGCAAGGCAACTGATGGACTACTTGGAGAATGGAAATATTCAAAACTCTGTGAATTTTCCTGCGACTAAAATGCCGCGAAATGGTGGCTATCGCATCACATTTTGTAATGAAAATGTGCCTAAAGTGCTGGGTAGTGTGCTTTCTCTATTGGCTGATCGAAGCATGAACGTGATCGATATGGTTAATAAGAGTCGCGATGATATTGCTTACAGTATTGTTGATGTGGAAACACAACCTAGTGAGGAATTACTGGACGAGATCAGTAATGTGGAAGGCATTATTATCGTCCGTGCCATAGCTTAATAAAAAATGCCGCTCTTGAAGGGCGGCTTTTTTGTCCCTTTCATAGGCTCAGATATCGGTATTATTCAGCTCATTACCTATTTGATCTATCAGCATTGGAACTTGTTCAAGACGGTTGTTTTTTACTAGTTGGTGCAACTGTTTGACTTGCTCCTCAAGTAGAGTGAGCTTGAACACGCCTGCGATTCCCAAAAGTTGGTGGATATTCTCGCGAAGCTGAAAAATATTATCTGACCTCAGTGAGCTTCTCGCACCCTCCAGTAAGCGGTGCACCTCTTGCCGGAATATCTCTGCAGAAATATCACCACTGGCGGTGGCTGCTGGCACTGGATCCAGCGGGAGCTTGATATTCAGTTGCTTGCAAATGTTTTCGAGTAGTTCTTCTTCATCCAAAGGTTTAATGAGTAGTCCGTTGGCGCCTGCTTCTATTAAGGCCATTTCCTCTTGCTGAAGGATATCTGCAGTGACAGCTAAAATGGGAAGATTGGCATTCAAGTTACTACTTTTTCGTAATGCAGAAATGGTTTCAATACCATTTTTTAATGGCATGTGTACATCTACTAAAAAGATATCGAAATGATCATGTTGGCAGGCCGCAAGTGCTTCATTGCCATTGCTGGTCAACGTGCAGTAGGCTCCCAGTTTACTCAACAGGGTGTTGAGTAGAAGGCTAGTGAACTGGTTGTCTTCCGCGACCAAGATATTCACGCCATCGAGCAGGTGTGTATTGTGCGACACTGTAATTGATGTAGGCTTGTCAGGTGATGTTTGTTTGAGCGCCCGTTGTAGTTCTGATAGCGGCGGTGGCAAGGTAAGAAATATAATTGGCTGGAGCTCTGCCCGCTGTTTGGCATTAAATTGTTGGTAATAGTTGAACTGTGTTGCCATGAGAATCAATTTGGCGGGTGTTACCGCGCGGAGTTCCAACATAAATTCCGGCACGCTAAATTGTTGAGGAAATGAGGTTGGTGGACAAACAATCACTCTATCTTCACAATTTAATTTTGTCACGACACTGAGAAGATTGGCCTGATCAGTAACAGTGACATCATTGAGATTAAATCTCTTAAGGGCGTGAATGACGGCATTAGTAACAGGTTCGTGACAACCGCAGAGCACCACTTTTTTATAATCAATATGCCAATCTGGTTGTGTTTTAGCGAGGGGGAGCGGCAGGTTAATTTGGAAGGTTGAACCTTTTCCAACCGTGCTTTCAAGGTTCACCTGGCCGCCCATCAAATCCACCAGATTTTTTAGGATGGACAAGCCTAAACCGGTTCCACCATAGAGCCTGGAAATAGAGGTGTCTGCCTGAGAAAAAGCATTGAAAAGTTGATTTTTTGCCTCTTCAGGGATACCGATTCCTGTATCTTGGACTTCAATAATCACAGCCAGCTGTTTATCCGTGTGGAGCCTGATATAAATACTGCCTTCATCACAGAACTTGATGGCATTGGCAATCAGGTTGCTGAAAATTTGTTGTATCCGCACCAAGTCACCTATTCGATGCAAAGGCAGGTCGGGGGCGTAATCCACTATCAGGTCTAGGCCTTTGTGCTGGGCTTGAGGCGCAAATAGTGCCACCACTTGTTCCGTACATTCTGCAAGATCGATGGGGCGCTGAACCAATTCCACGGCGTTGGATTGTAGCTTTGAGAAAGCCAAAATATAGTCAATTTGTGCCAGTAATTGCTGTGCGGACTGGTCAATAATATGACAATAGTGTCGATCAGTTTCAGGCAAGCTGGCCTTTTCCAGCAACCGTATAAACCCTTGGATAGACGTAATGGGCGTACGAAGTTCATGACTCATCCGTGCCAAAAAATCACTCTTTGACAGATTTGCCGTTTCTGCATCGTGCCGCGCGGTTTCGAGTTCGAGGTTTTTTTTCTTTAGATCTTCCAGTGTTTCTTCGAGTTTGTGGGTGGCGACCCTGACTCTGTCTTCTAAAGTATCTTTTCCTTCGGCAACAGATTATGCCAGCTGATTGATACCCCGGGCAAGAATGGCCAGTTCATCTGGAGTACCCGTCTCGGCCTTGACGCTTAGGTTCCCGCGGGCCATTGTTTTGATGGTAGCTGTTAACTGCTGAATCGGTGCGATGAGCCGCCGACTGAGAAAATAAGTGAGGATGATAGCAATGATGAAACCGGTTAATGCAAGCCATAAAGACGTGACAATAATCTCTTTTTGCTTTTCCAGTAGGGAAGACTGGTCAATGATGACGATAACCCAGCCAACCAGTTCAGCATTAGAGGCGGGATTTGGACTTTCTTGTTGATAATCACTAAATTCGATACCAGACAAATAGATGGGCTTTTTAAAATATAGATAACCGTCCTGATTGCCAGCTGAGAGTAGGCTGCCTGCTGTGGATGATACTAAGGTGGGGAAATCACCGGTGTCTAGGATCAACTCGTAATCCTTGTCCAAATAAGCTACCCCTGTCACGTCAGGCACCCGAACGGCTGAGTGCGCAGTGGTTAGTAGAAGCTGGGTATTTCGTGAGTAAAGAGCAAAATCAGAGATAGTGGCGAGATAATCAGAGGTCATTTCACCGGATTGGTATAGGCCTTTCGTCAGGTCAGACCAACGAGCCTCGATGGTATAAAAACTGAGAAGACCCGTGATAAGCAACAGGGGTAACAATGCTACGGCGAGGAACCGCCGGTGAATAGAATTAGTAAACAACCGTTTCCTGATCATTGTTTTGAATGTTCCTGCTGCTGGAATTTTTCATACAATTCACTTTCAGAGGGTAGTGTGATGCCCAGTGATCGTGCCACGGCGGGGTTGGTGCTGAGGGTGTAATAGCGTGGGTACTGGGGTTGCCAGATATCCTCATCACTATTTGCCAGCCATGAATAGATCAATTCTCCAGCATGCTTGCCCACGTCTTCTGGTGAGGAGTACACCGAGGCCAGTGCTCCGGCATTGGTGTAGGCTTTAGAAAATCCAATCACAGGCACTTTTTGTTGAAAGCTTAGGTAGAGGATCCATTTGGCGATAGCGCGATTGAGAATAGCGTGGTCTGGAATGGCAATAAAAAGGTCGCTTTCTGATACTACCGGTTTGAGAACAGCAACTGGATTGTCATCCTTGCCGAGAAAATTGTGTATGAGAATAATGCCTTTTTTATCGGTTAGCGCTTGAATTTCCGATTGAACCTCTTGAGATATAGGGCCAAAAATGGTGCCAAATTTTTTTGCCTCAGGTTTGAGTAGGCAGCTGAGTGTGATCAGACGGCTGAGAGGTTGGTCTAAATAAACAGCGGAAACCTGGCAATGGTCTTTATTGCCTGCTGATAGGTCAATGGCATCGAAAGCACTTTTTGGTGTGAAGATGTTTAGTAGAGGGGTGCCTTTATCTTGCTTAAGGGCTTCGTAGGCTGCAGAGGTGCCGATGGCAACGATGAGCTCGTAGGGCCTTGTGAAGCTCTCAGCGTGCCCCGCCTCATCGATGGTAACGACGTCAAAGCTACTGGCGGGTAAGCCAAGTTCTGAGGCAGTGGTTTGTAGGCTACGGGCCGTTTCTTGATAGTAAGAGGCGCCACTGGATAACAATAGCAGTATATTTGCTTGGGCCAAGGAGCCCATCAACACTAGACAAAGAGGCAAAACCCATCGCAGCATGTTGGCTATGCGGCGAGAGCTCCCTATGGGCTTGTTGTTAAGGCCATCCATGGACTGTCACTATAGTTTTTTTTATTCCTGCCTCGGAAGAAAAATGCACCAGTGGAAATATAGATGGACTACTGGTATCGTATAAAATCTTGGGTCGACAAAAGGTTAATGCTTTACAGCAGGCAAACATACTGCGGGATAACGCTAGGACCATAAATATTCCGGCGACCTGTTAGCCAGTCATTTTTGCTCCTGGTGGGTCGACCCAATATGTAGCACTTGTGTTTTATTCTATGCTATCTATCAATAGGTTATTAGCTGTTTTTTAACTGTATGTATTATCCAGAGATTAGTGCTGTCAGTGAGTATGAGTTTCCTGCTTACAGGCGAGGGAAATGGAATTGCTATGTAAACTGAAAACGTCGATATTTGAAGGGATTGAGCGCGCACTGGAAAATAATCCGGGCTAGAATAGATGCTTGATTCGGAGGATAAAATGTCGCTGGAAGATACCCGTCGCGAGTACAAATATGGCCGCTTGACCAGAGAAGCGCTGAAAGCTTCGCCTTATGATCAATTTGCTCTGTGGATGGAACAGGCGATTGACTCTAAGTTATCCGATCCTACCGCGATGTGTTTGGCGACGGTCAGCGATCAAGGTCAGCCTTGGCAGCGTACAGTGTTATTGAAAGGATTCGATGATAAGGGCTTTTTGTTTTATACCAACCTAGGTAGTCGTAAGGCTAAAGAGATAGAAGGTAATGCCAACGTGAGCCTGATCTTTCCTTGGATGCAGTTGGATCGCCAGGTTATTGTGGGTGGTCAGGCTGAAAAACTTACTAAGACAGAAGTGCTGAAATACTTTCTGAAGCGCCCCAGAGGCAGTCAGCTAGCAGCGTGGGCTTCAAAACAGAGTAGTCGTATCACCTCTCGCCAGGCGCTGGAGGCTCAGTTTATACAGATGAAGAAAAAGTATTCAGAGGGGGGTGTCCCCGTGCCAGACTTTTGGGGGGGCTATCGAGTAGTGCCGACGGAGTTTGAATTTTGGCAAGGTAGAGAATCTCGTCTTCACGACCGCTTTCAGTATCTTTTAGCAGATGGGGGCTGGGAAATTTCACGGTTGGCACCCTGAGGCTGAAGGGTGATAAAGCACAGATAGTGATGGCAAGTCTCTATTACCAAATAGCCCGGCATATGCCGGGCTATTTGATTTTATGATATGAGCTTAGCGATAAATTATTTCCGTTTCATCGACTTGAAGAAATCGGCATTGGTGTCGGAGAGTTTCAGTTTATCGATCAAAAATTCAATGGCATCAGAATCTTCCATGCTGTGCAACAATTTGCGCAGAATCCATACTCTTTGTAGCTCATCTTCGCCCATCAGCAGATCTTCTCGGCGAGTGCCAGAGCGTCGGATATTGATCGCCGGATAAATACGCTTTTCAGCGACCTTGCGATCCAGATGTAACTCCAAATTACCTGTACCCTTAAATTCTTCGTAGATCACTTCATCCATTTTGGAGCCGGTTTCGACCAGTGTCGTGGCAACGATGGTGAGACTTCCGCCCTGTTCAATATTTCGTGCCGCACCAAAGAAACGTTTGGGTCGCTCCAGAGCATGAGCATCTAAACCGCCAGTCAGTACTTTACCGGAAGAGGGCTGCACAGTGTTGTAGGCGCGGGCTAGACGGGTAATGGAATCCAGCAGGATGACTACATCTTTTTTATGTTCTACGAGACGCTTGGCTTTTTCGATAACCATCTCAGCTACCTGAACATGGCGGGAGGGCGGCTCATCAAAAGTAGAGGCAATAACTTCACCGCGCACCGAGCGCTGCATTTCCGTCACTTCCTCCGGACGCTCATCAATCAATAGAACAATAATGATACATTCAGGATTGTTGCGAATGATGGCCTGGGCCATGTGCTGCATCATAATGGTTTTACCGGCCTTGGGCGGTGCCACAATGAGGCCGCGCTGGCCTTTGCCAATAGGCGATATTAGGTCAATGATCCGGCCGGTCAGGTCCTCTGTGGAGCCGCTGCCAGCTTCCAGCGTCAGCCGTTCATCCGGGAACAGAGGCGTTAGATTTTCAAATAGAATCTTGTTGCGGGCATTTTCCGGTTTATCGAAATTAATTTCATCCAGCTTCAGCATAGCGAAATAGCGCTCACCTTCCTTGGGCGGGCGAATTTTTCCGGAAATGCCATCACCAGTCCGCAGATTAAAGCGTCGAATTTGGCTGGGAGACACATAGATGTCATCCGGGCCTGCTAGATAGGAGCCCTCTGCAGATCTCAGAAAGCCAAAACCATCGGGAAGGATTTCGAGTACACCGTCGCCGTATATATCCTCACCACTTTTAGCGTGGCGTTTAAGGATACTGAAGATGACGTCTTGTTTTCGTGAACGAGCTAAATTATCAAGTCCGATTTCTTCTGCGATTTTCAGAAGCTCGTCAATGGGTTTGGTTTTGAGTTCAGTTAGATTCATAAATACAGACATAGCAAGGTTATTGTTTTGAATTGAAATGAGCGGATCGCCGGTCAGGGTTCAGTCTTGATACCCCGTAAGGGCTTGTTGGAATTGTGTGTTGTTCTCGAGGCGTTGAAGGGCATCGGTACGATTGGGGCAAGTATAGGCGGGCCGTATTGAAAGCGCAACAACTAGCGCGGTGGCAGATGCAACGCCACCGCGGTTACTGTCAAAGGCTGGCGTCGATAAATTCAATCAGTTGGGTCTTAGAGAGCGCACCCACTTTGGTGGCTTCGATATTACCGTCCTTAAAAAGAAGTAGTGTCGGAATACCACGTACATTGAACTTGGCTGGCGTTTCCTGATTGGCATCCACATCCATTTTACAAATTTTGACTCTGTTGGCGTAATCATTAGCCAGCTCGTCCAGAATAGGTGCAATCATTTTACAAGGGCCACACCAGGCAGCCCAGAAGTCAATCAAAACGGGCAGATCGGCGCCGAGTACATCAGTTGCGAAGCTGGCATCGGTTACGTGAACGATATTGTCGCTCATAGGGGAGAGTCTCCAGATTAATGTGATTTCAAAGATACAGCGGTAGAATAACGTCGGATGATAGCATTCGTGTTGGGTGGGTAACAAATGCTATGGGCAGTTTACTTGTCGGCTAGTGCCAATCTCTTCTTTGGTCATAATCGTTTTTTGGATTACCGTGTTGGCTCATTTGGCTCATTCATACTTAACATCATAAAATATACAGGAAAAATTCCATTTTCACATTACTAGATGACAGCTTTCGATCATTTTTATGACGATTCTTATTGAGTACTTAGAATATTGAACCGATGGGACAAAAACAGCTCTAACCCGGTGATAATAACAAGACAAATGGAGTACTGATGTCGGTCAAAAAGGGCGCCCTACTTTTAGTTATTGCCTTGATTGTGGGAGCCTACCTTGTTTTTGATGGCGAGCAATACCTCAGTCTTGGGTTTTTTCAGGATATTTATCGACAGCACCCTCAAGCAACGGCTGCGATTTACTTTGTAATTTATGTCGTAGCTGCGGGCTTATCCTTACCCGGTGCAGCACTGCTCACTATTATTGGTGGGATGATTTTTGGTCTTTGCACCGGGCTATTGTTAGTGTCTTTTGCCAGCTCCTTGGGTGCGACCCTGGCATTTCTCGTGTCTCGCTTATTACTGCGCGATTGGGTACAAAATAAATTTTCCAGCTATCTCGTGTCGGTGAATCGCGGTATTGAAAAAGACGGATCATTCTATTTATTTACGCTACGGTTGATTCCGGCAATCCCCTTTTGGGTTATCAATTTGGTGATGGGGCTTACTCCCATGAAGGCCATAACATTCTATTGGGTGAGTCAGCTAGGAATGTTGGCGGGTACGGCGGTATATGTGAATGCAGGCGCCGAGCTTGGTGCTGTAGAAGAGTTTTCTGCCTCGGGAATTCTCACCCCAACCTTACTGGTGTCTTTCTTGCTGTTGGCCATCTTTCCCTTTATTGCCCGCTCGGCGATGGGGTTTATTCAGCGTCGAAAAGTGTACAAGCCCTATGCCAAGCCCAAAGCATTTGATACCAATATGGTGGTGATTGGGGCGGGCAGCGCTGGTTTGGTTAGTGCGTACATAGCAGCAACAGTTAAAGCCAAGGTGACACTGGTAGAAAAACATAAAATGGGCGGTGACTGCCTAAACACAGGTTGTGTCCCTAGCAAGGCGTTGATTCGTGCAGCTAAAGCGGTAAAGGAAATTTCTCATGCCGAAGTGCTGGGAATCACAGTAGCGGAGCCAACAGTAGATTTTGCCAAGGTTATGGCTAGAGTGCACAAGGTGGTGAGTGATATTGAACCCCATGATTCCGTAGAACGCTACACCGCTATGGGGGTGGACTGCCTGCAAGGTGAAGCTGTTATCCAGTCTCCCTGGGAAGTTGTGGTGAATGGTAAAACCATCAGTACACGTAACATTGTTATTGCTTCAGGTGCCCGACCTTTTGTCCCGCCAATACCGGGAATTAGCGACATAGATTACCTGACATCTGATAATTTATGGGAGCTAGAAGCATTGCCCCGTCGACTATTGGTGATGGGGGGCGGGCCTATAGGTTGTGAGCTGGCACAGGCATTTAACCGGTTAGGTGCCCAGGTTATCCTCGTTGATATGATGCCTCGAATACTTCCACGCGAAGATGAAGATGTTTCAGCATTTATCAGACAGTGTTTTGTCACAGAAGGTATTGAGGTGCTCACAGAGCACCAATCCATCGGCTTTGAGCGGCGAGGGGATGAAACGGTTGCCTTGCTGGAGACAAACGGGGAAAAGAAAGTTGTCGCGTTTGATAAAGTCCTGGTGGCCGTTGGGCGTAAAGCCAATACCGCTGGCATGGGTTTGGAGAGCATCGGCATTGAACTGAACCCCAACGGTACCGTCACAGTGGATGACTATTTGCGTACCCGTTACCCTAATATTTATGCCTGTGGTGATGTGGCTGGCCCCTACCAGTTCACCCATACAGCGGCTCATCAAGCCTGGTATGCCGTGGTTAATGCCTTATTTGGTGGGTTAAAGAAATTCAAGGTAGATTACTCGGTGGTGCCCTGGGTGACATTTACCGATCCTGAAGTGGCTCATGTGGGGTTAAGCGAGGGTGATGCCGTGGCACAAGGTATTCCCTTCGAGGTGACCAAATATGATTTGGAAGACTTGGATCGAGCCATCGCCGATGATGTGGCTGCGGGTTTTGTGAAAGTGTTGACCCCGCCCGGTAAGGACCGCATTCTTGGTGCTACTATCGTTGGGTATCACGCCGGTGATTTACTCACAGAATTTGTTACCGCCATGAAGCAGGGACTGGGACTGAAAAAAATCATGGGTACTATCCACAGTTATCCCACGATCAGTGAAGCGAATAAATTTGTTGCCGGTGAATGGAGCCGAGACCATGCACCTAAAAATCTGCTAGCCTGGGTTGAAAAATATCATTCTTGGAAACGACATTAACCGTACGCAATGCAGCAAAGAAGGCTATTAAACAGATGCACGAAACAGTAAAAGATTACTACGGTAAAGAACTTCAGAGTTCCGACGATTTAAAAACAGATGCCTGTTGTACCCTCGACAATATTCCGGGTCATATCAAACCGATCATGGCAAAAATTCATCCCGAAGTGAGCAGTAAATACTACGGGTGTGGACTGGTGGCGCCCGAATTACTCGAAGGCATGCGCATACTCGATTTAGGCAGCGGCTCCGGGCAGGATTGCTACGTTCTTTCAGCACTCGTCGGTGAGCAGGGTGAAGTGGTCGGTGTGGATATGACCGATGAACAACTGGCCGTCGCCAATCGTCATATTGAATACCATCGGAAAGCCTTTGGTTTCAGCAAACCCAACGTACGGTTTATAAAAGGTTATATCGAAAAGTTGGATGAGCTTAATTTAGACGATGAAAGCTTCGACATCATCGTATCCAATTGCGTGATCAACCTGTCGCCGGATAAACAGGCCGTATTGGCTCAGGCATATCGACTATTAAAACCCGGCGGTGAACTGTATTTTTCCGATGTCTATGCCGACCGTCGTGTTCCAGCTGAACTCATGGCGGATCCCGTGCTCTACGGCGAATGCCTCAGCGGTGCACTCTATTGGAACGATTTTATTCAACTGGCCAAACAGTCGGGTTTTGCCGATCCACGGTTGGTGGAAGATCGCCCACTGGGTATCGATAACGCCGAAGTGCAACAGAAAATAGGCCATATTAATTTTTATTCGGTGACGTATCGGTTACTTAAATTACCTGACCTGGAAACCAGTCGTGAAGACTATGGCCAGTCAGTGGTCTATCAAGGCACTGTGCCCAACAATGGTTGTGTATTTGAATTGGATAAAAAAAACCGCATGCCCAAAGGAAAACCGGTGGCGGTTTGCGGTAATACCTATCGCATATTAAAAGGCTCCCGGTTTTCAAACCATTTTGAATTTTCGGGTAACTTTGAACAACACAATGGTCTTTTTAATCAAGGTGAGAGCTCGCTGCCATTTTCAGAAAAGGCAGCGAATAGTGGTGGGTGTTGTTAGGGGTAGTTACATTAAATTATGTTCACAGCCAAAGTTGCAAATTATTTAGGACAATGGAAATAAAAGAACAGACTATCCAGATGGCGGGTAGTCTTGGAATGCTCTACATGTGAACGTTGCAAAGTATCAGATCATAATTACTCAAAATAGGACTATTATCAGCAACAAATTCGAAGCGAAAGGCATGATATATAGCTCAGATATAGAAGTGTTTGGGGTAGATAATTATAAGGAAGGTGAGCGAGTTGTTAATGACCTATGTTGAATCTTGTCTCTCGCATCTTTTTCACGAGTTGCTCCATTTTATTATTCGTTTAATGGTGAGACAAGAAGCCCTAATATATCATCTGAAGCAATGTTCTTTAGGCCACTTATTGATATTAAAAATGGTGAAGCCACTCAGTTTTATATTGAAAAGGTCTGGCCAAAATACAGAAAGGCGAAGGGAACGCGGAAACTTGGCGAAATAATAGAGATGCTGGCAATAGCAGAACTGCCTGTACAACCATTGGAAATTCAACTTGCTCTAATTTTTATTATCTTTGAAAACCTGAAAAGTACATACGCAAAAAGTAAGAAAATACCTTTTCATAAAGGTTTCTATAGAAAAGTTAGTAATTCTCAAAGGTCTCTAAACAGTGAACCAACCTTATCTTTCAAAGATTTGCTAAATATGATGTTTTCTGATGTTGGTATGAATCCTAGTTTGAAAAGAATAATAAATCTCAGGAATGAAATAATACATTTTGGGTTGTCCAGAAAATCATATCAATCTTTGATAAAAGATTATGATTATTGTCATGATCTAGTGCGTGAATATTTACTCAGGTTTTTGAACTATGATGGAGACTACTTTATTTATAGTCATGCAGCTAGAACGTTAAAAAATTTGGAATCTACTTAATGAGGGAGGGGCAACACTAGCGGGCCTTCCTTCATTTTGGCGGCCAATTATTTTTCATGTCTAATTCTATTCAGAAATTTATTTATTGAATATTTCCAAAATATTATTTAAAAACTGGTGACCTTTTTGTGTGGGGGTCAGGCTGCTGTCTGGTCGTTCCATTAATTGTAGTGTTGTCAGTTTATCCAATTCAGGCCGAATAGTTTCCAGAGGTACGCCCGTTCTTTCTAAAAATAATGGTGTGGGCACGCCAGCATTTAATCTCATGGCATTCATCATAAATTCCAGTGGTAATTCGTCCTCGGGAATATTTTTACAACTGGCGGTATAGGAGTTTTCTCTCGCCAGATAATTAGCCGGGCTTCGGGTTTTAGCTGTGCGGATAATACGTTGTTCGGATGGGAGAGTGATTTTGCCGTGGGCGCCGGCACCGATGCCGAGGTAGTCGCCAAATTTCCAGTAATTCAGGTTGTGGGCAGATTTATTGTTGTCTCTGCAAAAGGCGGAGACTTCGTATTGTTGGTACCCGTTCTCTAGCAATAATTGATATCCCTGCTCCTGAATCGCTTCTAGAATAATGTCCTTCGGGAGTGTTGGTGGTTTGCTATAGAACTCTGTGTTGGGTTCTATGGTCAGCTGGTACCAGGAAAGGTGTGTGGGCGCCAAATCAATGGCCTGCTGTAAATCTACTAGGGCTTGTTTTGTTGTTTGGCCGGGTAGCCCGTGCATTAAATCGATATTAAAGTTTTCAAAGCCGGCAATTCTGGCCGAGTTAATGGCACTAATTGCTTGTTCGGCGGAGTGCACTCGCCCCAATTTTTCCAACTGTTGATCGTTAAAACTCTGAACGCCAATGGATAGTCGGTTTACACCGACGTTTCGGTAACCCTGAAATTTTTCCTGCTCGAAGGTGCCGGGGTTGGCTTCCAGGGTGATTTCGATGTCTTCTTCAAACCCTATACGGCGGTTGGCTGCTTGGATAATTCGGCTAATAGCTTCATATGAAAACAGGCTCGGTGTACCACCACCAAAAAAAATGGAGGACAGTTTGCGGCCCTGTATGTACGGCCCTTCAATGTCCAAGTCGTTAATCAGAGCCTGGATATAGGCTTCTTCCGGTAACTCAGAACCCGCTGCGTGAGAGTTAAAGTCACAATAGGGGCACTTTTTAAGGCACCAGGGTATGTGCACATACAGGGAGAGCGGTGGAAGGCTGAGGGAGGAATCTGGCATGGCTCAGGATAACTGTTTGAGCAGTTCGGCCATCGCCTTGCCCCTGTGGCTGATGTTGTTTTTCTGCTCTTTATCGAGTTGGGCGGAAGTGCAATTGAGCTCGGGCACATAAAATAGTGGGTCGTAACCAAAGCCATTTTCACCTTCGGGCTTGAAGGCAATGCGCCCTTCCCAGGTGCCCTGACAAATGAGGGGGGTGGGGTCTTCTGGGTGTCTTAAATAAACCAGAATACATTGGAACCGGGCGGTGCGCTGTTCCTCTGGGGTATCCTGAAGTAAGGATAATAACCGGAGATTATTTTTATCATCGGTGGCGTTTTCACCGGAGAACCGGGCGGAATAAATACCGGGAGCACCATTGAGCGCATCTACCTCAAGCCCGGAGTCATCGGCAATGGCCGGGAGCCCGGTTAGCCGGGCAGCATGTCTGGCTTTAATCAGTGCGTTTTCAACAAAGCTGAGGCCGTTTTCGATGGCTTCGGGGATATCAAAATCTGATTGAGGAATAACATCCAAGTTTAGATTAGATAGTAATTGCTGGAATTCGGCGAGCTTGCCTTTGTTGCCTGTGGCGAGAGTGACTTTCATCGTATGTTTATTTTGTTCCCGTCTATTTCCGTCATAAAAACGGCCAAACCAGAATTTTTTTCTGGTCGACCGATTCACCCATAGCGCGTTAAAAATTAGTTGTCGTAATAAAATTTATTTTGGAATGACATTGAGTAGGACGGTTTGTTTGGGTTTGGCTTTATTTGTATTTTAAAGGTCATGGAGTCTTCGTTATAAAACTCAAAAGGCGCCAGATAATAGACTGTGTCGCCTTCTCTAACCTCAAAAAAATCAAGCGTTTGTTGTTGAGCCAGCATATTAGAAACGGTACCCTTTATGAGCGCCGTTGCGCCGCCAGCCTTATCACCTACTATGACAGCAATGTTCACCAACCCTTTGTCTTTTCCTCGGGTGATGTTATAGGTGCTGGCGATTTCTGGCAGGATGAAGCTGCTATTGAATGTGCTATAAAAAACTTTATAGTCGCCAAATTCTTTATAGGGTTTATTTTCGGCGTGGACACTGAATGCTAGCAGCGCCAGTAAGGGTAGCCAGAGTAAATTCTTGCTATTCATGTTTATCACCTCCAAAACCCGAAAGGGGTTTTATTTTGTGCAGACTATTTGCTTAAAAGATAAATAGCCGTATCACTAAACAGATTAGGCCATATTCCTTTGATTTGCTTGTCAGGTATTCGTTCAGCCACAAATTCTTTGTGAATAACATGGATATTCTTTTCATCACACAGTGCTTCAAAATCCTTAACGGTGCAGAAATGGATGTTGGGCGTGTCATACCACTGGTAGGTAAGTTGCTTGGTGATAGGCATGCGGCCGTGGATAAAAAGAGAAGACCTTGCTCGCCAATTCCCAAAATTAGGGAATGTAACGATGCATTCTTTGCCAATTCGTAGCATTTCTTCCAATACCAAATGAGGGAAACGCATGACCTGAAGTGCTTGAGTCATGACGACGGTATCGAAGCTATTGTCGGGGAACTGGGATAAGCCTTTGTTCAGGTCGGTTTCCACCACGTTAATGCCGTTGGTGATTGCCGCTGTTATTTTATCTGGATCAATCTCAAGGCCGTAGCCCTCTACCTGCTTGTGATGCTTAAGATTTTTAAGCAGCGCTCCATCACCACAAGCAAGGTCGAGTACTCGGCTTTCAGCTGCTATCCACTGCTGAATAATGTCGAGATCAGTGCGGATGCTCATGATGATGCCTCCACGGATGCCGCTACTTTGTTGGAACAAGAGGGTTCATCAGCTACACGATTCATATAAGCATAGAGTATTTGTTCGTAGCGCTCATTTGGCAGAAGAAAGGCGTCGTGTCCCAGATTGGAGTCGATGGCAGCGTAAGAGACGGTTTTATTCGCATCAATCAGTGCCTTCACGATTTCCTGAGAACGTTCTGGGGCAAACCGCCAGTCCGTTGAAAAAGACACGACCAAAAAATCGCAGAGGGCGTGACTGAATGCCTTAACGGGGTCGTTGTCATACTCTCTGGCCAAATCGAAATAATCCAATGCTTTGGTCATTAACAGGTAAGTATTGGCATCAAAACTACTGGAAAAGGCATCGCCTTGGTGTCGCAAGTAGCTCTCCACCTGAAATTCTATGGGCGTGTCTTGACCTTGCTGAAAAGAACCAGAACGCAATTCACGGCCAAACTTGTTACCCATGAGCTCATCTGAAAGGTAGGTAACATGGCCTATCATTCTGGCAAGAGCCAAGCCGTTGCGGGGCAGGGTGTTGTCCTCCAGAAAATGACCGTCGCGAAAATCTGGATCTGATTTAATCGCGTTGCGAGCAATTTCGTTAAACGCGATATTTTGTGCGCTCAGCTTCATTGCAGAAGCAATGACAATGGCATGCCGTATCCGCTCTGGGTATTCCAGCGCCCAGCGCATGGCTTGCATTCCTCCCAAGCTGCCGCCTGCGACGGCGGCCCACTGCTGGATACCGAGTCGATCCGCTAGTTTTGCTTGGCTCTGAACCCAGTCTCGCGCCCGAAGTGGTGGAAAATCCAGCCCCCAGGGTTTGCCCGTTTCAGGATTAATAGAATTTGGGCCAGTACTGCCATGACAGCCACCGAGATTGTTGGGGCAAACAATAAAGAACCGATTGGTATCGAAGGGCTTGCCTGGTCCGATGTGGTTTTCCCACCAACCAGGTTTGTTGTCATCAGCACTGTGGTAGCCCGCCGCATGATGGTGACCACTCAGCGCGTGGCAAATCAAAATAGCATTGCTTTTGGCGCCATTGAGTTCGCCATAGGTTTCAATCACGAGCTGATAGTTTGACAGAGTGCGGCCACAGGCCAGCTCCAGTGGTTCGTCAAAATGCACGACCTCGGGTGTCACTATGCCTACAGAGTTTTCTGGAATGGTATCTGGCATCGGTGGTTGAATTTTTCCATAAAGTAAGAGGGCTGGAGTGGAGTCTAAAGAGGGCCTTTCTTCAGTGCAAGAAAGTTACCACCTAGGTTAGGCTGGCGTGTTTCATTAGCGGGCTCGGTTAGAGTTTCTCCATATCATAACCAACAACCACGGGTGAATGGCTGGAGAATGTTTTTGCCTTATAGATGACAGCATATTCAACACACTTGGCGAGCCCTTGTGACACAACCTGCAAGTCAGTTCGCCAGCCCGTGCCCACGCCTTGCTCACCGGAAGGCCAAGCGTTGAATTCGTCAGTATCCGTATTGTAGAGACGAAAAGCGTCAGCGTAGCCAGTGCTCTCGAGTCGATCGAGATATTGTTGTTCATGGGGGAGAAAGCCAGGAATTCCCTGACAGCTTTCTGGGTCACTCGCATCAATATTACGGTGTGCAATATTCCAGTTGCCACAAATCACATAGTCTCGGCGTTTGTGACTGATTTTATTCAGATGGCTTAGCAGATCGCGGAAAAACTGATCCTTAATCTCCTGCTCTAGGGTAGTAATGGTAGAGGTTGAGACGCTGATAGTGCTGCTGGGTGCTAGCAGAGAGCAGACACTGACATGCTCAAAGTCGGCTTGCAGGTAACGGCCATTCATATCCTCGCCATTAGATGCGCCAAAGCCGTACATAATGGCTTTGGGGGTTTCACGGCTGTATATAGCAATACCATTATGCTGGGGTGTGGGGGAGTAAAAAAAATAGCTGAAGTAGCCTTCCAGCTCAAATTCTGGATTTGAGGTTAGCTCTGACACCGGGGCACGCAAGTCCTGAAGGCAGATGATATTAGCCTCCTGTGAAGCAAGCCATTGGAAAAGACCACGGCTGGAAGCCTGGTGAATTCCATCTACGGCAAGACTAATAATTCTCATATATGGTGAGCTCAAGTGGAGAGTCGCCCCACGATTTGGGAGCGTGTATCATACCTGAGAGTTTAAGTTTCAAGAACTGGCGCAACAGAACGAACCGTCGATGATTAGGTGGCTTTGTTCCGGAGAGCGGGTAAATTTGCTGGATAAGTGTTTGTGATTAAATCTATGAATAAGTACAAGCGTGTTGGTTGTATCGCACTGATTTTTTTAGGCATGGGAGCGATGGTGGCTGAGGCCGGCAGCCTTTACCGTTATCGCAATAAAGAGGGAAATTTGGTAATCGACCATGGGGTGCCGCCAGAATATGTGGCAGGTGGTTATGAAATTATCAGTAAGACCGGGCGTGTTGAGCAGGTGGTGCCACCCCAGAGGGATCCAGAAGAGTTAGCTGTGGGGCCTCGAGTAAGCTCTGAGGATACCTCCGAGCAATTGCGAGATGACGGGATGTTGCTGCGCAGTTACAGCGATGTGAGTGAGATTAAGGCGGCAGGGGAAAGACGGACAACGCAGCTGAATAGAGAAGTTGAAATAATCCAGTCCAACTTGTCGAAAAACCAAGACCAGCAGCAAAATGCCAGAATCAAGGCCGCTAACTATCAGCTCAGCGGTAAGCCTGTGCCGAAATCTCTACTGAAATACATGGATGAGCTGGTTTTCTTGGAGCGCGATGCCGAGCAGATGCTGGAGCTTAGGCAGCTTGAGAGTGAAGTGCTTAATAAGCGCTACACGGGCTATCGGTTACGTTTTATTGAACTAAAGGGGCTTCCTTCTCACGAAAAAACCCCGACATTGCCACCGACCACTGCTCCTGCCAATGCTCCGTCGGACGTCGACTAAAACCGCTGCGTACAAACTGACTAATTCTTCCTTCTGCCAGTGCCAAAATCATATTGGCCGCGGTGGACACTGTCATTGTCGATCGAAGGTTCTCGCTAATTTCTGCTTCGCGTAAAATTTGCTTTAGCTGGGTTTCCAGACGGTCAAACAATTGCTGAATTCGGCTGTGAAGCCGATCGGTTTCACCCGTGAGTGCATCGCCGGTTAATAGGCGAGTAATACCGGGGTTTCGCTCAGCAAAGGTCAGTAACAGAGTAAGAATTCGGTAGCAACGACTTATGGTGTCGGGCTCTTCAGTCAGAATAACGCGGACTCGGGTAAACAGGGTTTCTTCAATAAAGTCGATCAGCCCTTCGTACATTTTGGTTTTACTGGGGAAGTGCCGATAAAGTGCCGCTTCGGACACACCCACTTCGGCAGCCAATGCTGCAGTGGTGATGCGGCCGCCAGGGGTGGCTTCCAGCATGCGGGCAAGTGCTTGTAGAATCTGTTGTTTTCTAGAGCCTTTTCCCGTTTCCATGGTCAATTACTCGCTTGTTTCTGTATTGGTGATCAGTGTGCCGACGCCCTGGTCGGTGAAAATTTCCAGCAGAGTGGCATGGTTTACCCGGCCATCAATAATATGGGCGCTTTGGGCTCCTCCTTTGACGGCATTCAAAGCGCATCTGATTTTTGGGAGCATTCCTCCATGGATAGTACCGTTTTCGATCAACTCGTCGACTCGTTGAGTGGTTAGCCCGGTCAGTACCTTACCATTCTTATCCTGAAGCCCGGCCACATTGGTTAATAGCATCAGTTTCTCTGCTTTGAGTACCTCTGCGATTTTACCGGCGACCAGATCGGCGTTGATGTTGTAGGAGTTGCCATCATTATCGACGCCAATGGGAGCAATGACCGGGATAAAGTGGCTGGCGGTAAGCATATCGATGACACCGGTATTAATACTATCCACTTCACCTACATGGCCGATATCGATGATCTCTGGGGCTTCCATTTCAGGTGTGTGATGTGTGATCTTTAGTTTTTTTGCCTTGATCAGCTGTCCATCTTTGCCTGTAATCCCCACAGCGTTACCACCTGCGTGGTGAATCAGATTGACGATTTCCTTGTTAACGGCACCACCTAAGACCATTTCTACTATATCCATGGTTTTACTGTCAGTGACCCGCATGCCGTTGATGAAGTGGGATTCGATGTTAAGTTCTGATAGCAGGCTGCCAATTTGAGGGCCGCCGCCGTGAACGACCACTGGGTTCATACCCACCAGTTTCATCATGACGATGTCTCGCGCAAAACTGGCTTTAAGCTTTTCATCCACCATGGCATTACCACCGAATTTAACGACGATAGTCTTGCCGGTAAACCGTTGGATGTAGGGCAGCGCCTCTGAAAGTACATTGGCAATGTTGGTGGCCGCTTCGCGGGTTAGTGACATTATGCGTTCCTATGAGGTCTTTTTATGGCAGATTCAGAATGTTAAATTGGCATCTATGCTACGTAGTTGCTGGCGGAAAAGCGACTGGATTTTCTCTAGTGCCTCCTCTGACTCTGCTTCAAAACGTAGTGTTAGGGCCGGGCTGGTATTGGAGGCTCGAATTAGCCCCCAAGCTTTGGGGAAATCAACTCTCAGTCCATCAATGGTGGACACCTTGCCACCCTGAAATGCTTGGTCGGAAACTAAGCTGTTTACAATCGCAAATTTTTCTTCATCAGCGACATCTATTTTAATTTCCGTTGTGGCATATGTCGTTTCAAAGCTAGACACAATCTCATCCAGTCCCTGTTCTCTAATGGTCATGATTTCTACTAATCGAGCCGCAGCATAGATTCCGTCATCGAAACCATGCCAGCGATCGCGGAAGAAAATATGCCCACTGTATTCACCCCCCAAGGGTGCGTCACACTCCAAGATTTTGTTGTACATATGTGAATGGCCAGTTTTCCACATGATGGGACGGCCACCATAACTGCTAATCAGGTTGTTGAGACGGCGCGTGCTTTTAATATCGAACACCACGTCAGCGCCTGGGTGACGAGAAATGACATCTCGGGCAAAGATCATCAGTAGTTCATCGGGCCAGATAATCTTGCCGCTGGCAGATACGGCAACCAAACGGTCACCATCGCCATCCAGGGCAATGCCTAGGTCGGCGTTGTGTTCCCTGACACATAAAATCAGATCTTCAAGATTGGCTGCTACGGACGTGTCGGGGGGGTGATTAGGGAAGTCTCCATCCATGTCGCAGTGGAGGGGCATCACTGTGCAACCAATGGCCTCAAGCAGAGTGACACCCAGTTCTCCAGCCACGCCATTGCCGCCATCCAATACGACTTTCAGGTTTTGGGCGGGAACGATATCACGGACGATATCCGTGACATAGTCTGTAGCGAGCAAGCGCATTTCGCGCTGACCATCTGTTTTTATCGGGATATCGCATTTCATTTCAGCTTTCAAAGCTTGGATTTCTTCACCACACAGAGCGTGATGCTTGAAAAACATCTTGAAGCCGTTGTACTCAGCAGGATTGTGGCTGGCGGTGACCATAATGCCGCAATCTGTTTCTTGAAGCTGGTGGGTGGCAAAATTTAGTAGAGGTGTAGGTACTTGCCCGAGATAGATAATATTGCAGCCAGTGCTGAGAATACCCTGCTCTAGAGCCTCTGTCAGAGTAGGGCTTGATTTGCGGCAATCACTCCCAACGATAAGGGAATGCTCCCCCAGCGACAGCGCCTTTTTAGCCAGAACCTTGCCCAGCTGTTGTGCGAATTCCGGTGTCAGTTGGGAGTTGGCCAGACCGCGAATATCATAATCCCGGAATACTACATCGGGAAAAGAGAGCGTTTCTGTCGATGCCGTCTCTTTAGCCGCAGTAGTGTCGGCATGTTGTTCAGACGCGGTTGACGGAATGACCTGTAAAAAAGAATCACTATTGTCATCCACAATATAGGAGGGTTTAGACAAGGGCTTTTTCTGTGGGTCGTTATGTACCCTGCTCTTTGTTCGGACTTTTTTTGGCTTGTCCTTGTGATGACGAAGGGTGTACCTGACGACCAGATAAATCAGCAGCAGGGTAATGATCAGTGCGCCCACCATTGCTAAGAACGCGCTATAAGAAGGTTGGGCCTGATCAAGCAGTACAGCGCTGCCAGTAAAGTGTATTTTCCAGTGGGGTATTTGGGTTTGCAGCGTGATGCCGTCGAGGACCTCAGTCGAGTTGTTCAGACTAATGACGGGCGTGTTTGGGATGCCTGGCAATATTTGCAAGAGTTGGGTTGTGCCCAGAGAACGCTTTACCTTAGCTTGGAGAGAGCTTGTGAGGGTCTCCGTCGATAGCATGGCCACCATCGAGCCAAGAATGGTCCCTTCCTCAGTCTTCAGCGGATAGACAAATATAATATGCCAGATGCCATCGATATAAGCGGCAACAGGTTCCGGCTGTTCACCTGCTAGCGTTTTCAATGACATTGCCTGACCAACAAAATTGTGCGTTTTGTCCAAGCGGTTGTCTTGGGGGCTAAGAAGGTAGCCACTGGACAGATCTTCCACCCACTCTTTCATCAGACCTTCCAAGCGATCTATTTCCTCGGGATTGCCAGAGACTATCGCATCAACAAACAAATCTTTTTTAGACATATTTTGCAGTTGAAGCTGCCGTTTTTGTAGGTAGTTATTGGCAATGGACAGTTGTTGATGAGCATAGTTTTCAGCGCTGGTATTTGCGAGAGTAAGCCTGGTGTTGTCTATTGTGTAATGTCGTAGGGTGAGAGCAATCAATACGGAGCAGCCGATCATGAGTGCGAGTAAAGCTAGAGTCAGTGGGTGCTGCTGTAGCTTACCTAATGCCGCCAAAGCGGGGTTGTGCTTCTTCGATTTTGTCATGAGATTTTGATCAGCTTGGTATCATATCGGCAATTTTAGCGATCAACTGACGCGCCAAAATAGATTTGTTGATTTTGGGGATAGACTCAGAGGTCTGCATTTCTACCACCAAAACGGCGTTGTCATCACTGTTAAAGCCAATGGTGCGGTCTGAGACATCATTGGCAATCACCAGATCGAGGTTCTTCCGCTCTAGTTTGCCGCGGGCATGGCGCTCCAATCCATCGTCCACATTGGCAGTTTCAGCAGCAAACCCAACAGTGAAAGGGCGGTTTTGGCGTGCAGCGACTGCGCTAACAATATCCGGATTTTTAACCAGCTCGATGGTCATGTTATCGGCAGATTTTTTAATTTTTTGTTCCGAAACCTGCACCGGTCGATAATCCGCTACGGCCGCAGAGGCGATAAATAAGTGGCAACCTTCGACTTCAGCTAGTGCAGCATCGTACATTTCCTGGGCGCTGGTGACGGAGATAGTCGTTACTCTATCTGGCGATGCGAGATTAACCGGCCCGCTGATCAACACGGTTTCCGCACCCGCCTCAGCAGCAGCTTCTGCTAACGCATAGCCCATTTTCCCCGAGCTGTGGTTACTGATATAGCGCACCGGATCAATCGCTTCCCGGGTAGGCCCCGCTGTAATGACCACTTTTTTTCCTGCCAGAGAGCCTGTTTCAAATAAATCTGCTATAAGTTCCGCGATATCTTCTGGCTCGCTCATGCGTCCAGGGCCGACATCGCCGCAGGCCTGGGTTCCTTCCGTCGGACCAAAGATGTGTATTCCGCGGCCGCGTAATCGTTCTATGTTGTGCTGGGTACCAGCATTGCGCCACATGCCCTGATTCATGGCTGGAGCAATTGCGAGAGGTGAGCGACTGGCCAGACAGAGAGTGGAGAGTAGATCCCCAGCTTCACCATTGGCTAGTTTAGCAATGAAGTCGGCGGATGCTGGGGCGATCAATATCGCGTCGGCCCAACGAGCTAGCTCAATATGGCTCATAGCGGCTTCAGCATCAGTATCCAGTAGCTCAAGGTGGACTGGGTTCCCAGAGAGCGCTTGCAGGGTTAACGGGGTAATAAATTGGGTGGCAGCGTGGGTCATGACGACCTGAACGCTAGCACCGGCATCTTGAAGACGGCGAATGATCTCGGCACTTTTGTAGGCAGCAATGCCGCCTGTCACGCCTAGGAGAATTCTTTTGTTGGCCAATGACGGCATGAAAATTCCTGTAAAATAAAACCTAGATAGCTAAGATAACATTGCAAAGCAAATTTGCGTAGTCACTACCTTTGTTATTAGTAGTCACTACTCTTGTCATCAGCTGCACATGGAGGTGTATATGACAATTCGTGATTGGCCGGAGGCAGAGCGTCCTCGGGAAAAACTGTTAGAAAAGGGTGCTGCAGCCCTCTCCGATGCCGAATTACTGGCCATTTTTCTTCGTACTGGCTGTGCAGGGGTGTCTGCGGTGGATCTGGCTCGTGAGCTGTTACATCGGTTCGGAAGCCTTGCGGCGATGCTTTCAGCTAGCCAGGAATCATTTTGCCGTGCTCGCGGTTTAGGCGAGGCCAAGTTTGTTCAGTTGCAGGCAGTCATGGAGCTGGCGCGGCGTCATCTAGAGGAGCCGCTTCACAGAGAGCATGTGTTTACTAGTCCAGCGTTGGTAGGTGAGTTTCTTTTGGCACAATTACGCCACTGCCAGCAAGAGGTTTTCGCTGTATTGTTTTTGGATACCCAGCATCGGCTGATTGCGTGGGAAAAACTATTTTTTGGCACGGTTGATGGGGCTAGCGTTCATCCGCGTGAAGTTGTCAAACGGGCACTGCATCACAACACAGCCGCTGTGATTTTTTCTCACAATCACCCCTCTGGAGTGGCAGAGCCGAGCGAGTCCGACCGGTTGATTACCCGGCGATTAAAGGATGCTCTGGCATTGGTTGATGTAAGGGTGCTGGACCATGTTGTTGTGGGTGGCGGTTATACGGTCTCCATGGCTGAGCAGGGTGTCCTGTAAAATATCGGTGTAAAATACCCCAAACTGTGGCCGATTGGGTGAATTCGTTTGATTTCGCCAAGCCCTTCTGGTATAAAACGCGGCTCTTTGTGGGGGTACTCCTTTGGGACAAACCGCTAACAGATTTCTAAAGTAGTTGTCAGGTACTGGCGACGCCAAGAGTAGAGGCAAAGAAATGTCTAAAGTATGTCAAGTCACCGGCAAAAGGCCGATGTCCGGGAATAATGTTTCACACGCTAAAAATAGGACTCGCCGTCGGTTCGAGCCTAATTTGCACTCCCACCGTTTTTGGATTGAAGCAGAAAAACGTTTTGTAAAACTGCGTCTTTCTGCCAAGGGAATGCGTATTGTTGATAAGCTGGGTATCGAACAAGTTCTGGCTGATATGCGCAAGCGTGGCGTGAAGGCTTAAGGAGAGAAATAATGGCTAAATCGAATCGCGATAAAATTAAATTAGTATCCAGTGCAGGCACTGGCCACTACTACACCACCACTAAAAATAAGCGCACTCAGCCAGAAAAGCTGGAGTTCAGCAAATACGATCCAGTGGTTCGTAAGCACGTTCCGTACAAAGAAGCTAAAATCAAGTAAGTTTCTGTACAGACGAAAACCCCGAACAGCTCGGGGTTTTTTTGTGCCTGTTATATGGTGCCTGTCATCTTGTGTATGGGCATTGAGCTGCTAACGTCAGTACTTAGTACTTAGTACGATGTCGTTTACTCCGGCTTCTCGAGCCTGATCAGACACCAATATAAAGGTATTGGTCTTAGATTTTGGGTGAGTCTCAATAATGACCTTCGCTTGGGGGTTTTCGGCATGTGCTCTTTCCACATTTGCTCGTACGGAGCGCACGTCAATACGGCGCCCCTCAAGCCAGATATCATTACTTTCAGTAATGTTGAAAATGATTGGGCGGTTCGCACTGTTTTCTGGTGGCTTTGTTGTTATAGGTGGTCGGTTAACATCAATGCCAGATTCTTTGACAAAAGAAGCGGTTATCACAAAAAAAATCAGCATAATAAAGATGACATCCAGCATTGGCGTCAGATCTATTTGAGGGTCTTCTTCGGTGCGTTTTTTTCCTAAAGCCATAGTTAGTGCTGCCCGGAGGAGTCTTGTCCTGTCATTTATGAGTCAGAACGGTACGTTTTGACCAAAGCCCTTATTAGTATGCCAGACATTGTGTTGTCGATAATCACGCTCGGGAGCTGATCATGCCGGAATTACCAGAAGTTGTCGTTACTCTCAACGGGTTAACACCGCATATCACTGGAAAGCAGGTTGTCAGGGTGGTTGTGCGTGAACCTCGGCTGCGCTGGCCAGTGCCAGAAGAGTTATCTGAGCAGTTATGTGGAAAGATACTGATTGATGGCCGGCAACGAGCAAAGTATCTGCTATTTCGGTTTGAGCATGGCCACTTGATGATTCACTTAGGCATGTCGGGTAACTTGCGTATGGTTCAAGCGGGCACGCCACCCGCCAAGCATGACCATGTGGATATTGAGTTCAGTGATGGCATGATGTTGCGCTTTACTGACCCACGTCGGTTTGGCTCTGTGTTGTGGCTAGAAGGTGAGCCGGAGCAGCACAAATTGTTAAGTCATCTGGGCCCAGAACCGTTCTCTTCGCTGTTTGATGGCGACTGCCTTTATCGCTTGTCCCGTGGTAAAACCGCGTCAGTAAAGCAATTTTTAATGGACAACCGAATTGTTGTAGGTGTGGGTAATATTTATGCCAATGAATCACTATTTCTTAGTGGCATTAGGCCAAAAAAAGCGGCTGGACGTATTCCCCGGAAAGCGTATGACGTGTTATCTGAGAACGTCAAAAGCGTACTAAAAAGAGCGATAGCGCAAGGTGGCACCACCCTGAAGGATTTTGTTGGTAATGAAGGGAAGCCAGGTTATTTCAAACAGCAGTTGTACGTATATGGCCGTGGTGGCCTGCCATGCTTGCGTTGCGAGTCGGTATTGAAAGAGATCCGTTTGGGCCAGCGCTCAACGGTTTTCTGTCCTGTCTGCCAGAAATAACCTGAGCGAACCGCCTAAAATAACGCGTGCCAACGGCTAATTAACGGCCATTGAATTTCTTGGCCAGTGCGGTTGTGACACAGGGGGGAACAAAGGCATTGATATCGCCGCCTAAGGAACCGATTTCTTTCACCAGCGAGGAGGAGATATAGGAGAGTTTTTCTGATGGTGTCAGAAAGATACTTTCTATCTCAGGTGACAGCGCCCGATTCATATTGGCCAGTTGGAATTCATACTCAAAATCAGAGACGGCACGCAGTCCCCTAAGTATCGCATCGGCACCCTGATCTTTTACAAAGTTGACCAACAGATAGTCAAAACCAAGTACTTCGATATTGTCTAGGTGAGACAGGGACTGTCTTGCTAGATCAATTCGTTCTTTGAGATTGAACAGGGGCTCCTTCTTTTTGCTGCTGGCAATTGCAACAATCACGTGATCGAACAAGCGGCTGGCACGTTCCACCAAATCCACATGGCCGTTGGTTATGGGGTCAAAAGTGCCGGGATAAACAATTGTTTTCACGTTAGTGTTTCACTCTGTGAGCGGGAGGTTGGGTGAGATGTTAGATGCGGGTTGAATGGTATACGTTTTGCCATCTTGTCTCAATCGCACTGATAGAGACGATAACACACCTGTCCCGCGGTCTTTTCTCGAAGCAAATTCCAGGTGGGCGGTGTGATTGGCGGAGACTGATGTTTATCGGTCTCAATATAAAGGCGGCCGCTTTTGGCAAGCAGGCCGTTGCGCTGCAGCAGTTCACAACAGGGTTGAAGAAAATTGGTGGCAAAAGGTGGGTCAAGAAATATCACATCAAAGGGTCTTTCTGGGGCAAAAGTACTCAGCCATTGAAGGGCATCTGTTTGGATGATATGAGCATGTTCCGTCTTTAATAAGGCACAGTTTTGTCTCAATAGAGCTGTGGCAGTGGCATCTTTCTCCACTAAGATTACCTTGGCGGCACCTCGAGACAACGCTTCAAATCCCAGTGCGCCTGAGCCTGCGAATAAATCTAGGCAGTGAGCGCCAGATATTACGGGTGCTAGCCAGTTAAAAAGGGTTTCTCGAACCCGGTCTCCGGTAGGACGTAAGCCTTCCACCTCAGCAAAATGGAGTTTGTGCCCACGCCAGTGTCCACCGATAATACGCAGCTGACCAAGGGCCCTTTTTCGAGAGGGAGATGTTGAGTGATGATGGTGTTTCAAAGCGTTTTTCACTCCTTAAAGTGATAGCATACACCGTCAGATTTACACCGAGTAAACAGGATGTCTGTGCCAGATTCAAACGACCCAGAGAATAACACCCAAGAGCCGGGAGAAAAGCGAAAATTTTTACAGCGTTTTCGTCGGCAGAAACCTGCAGATTCTCCCTCTGAGATAGCCGCCCAAGAAGTGACTGTCAACGAGCAGCAGCTTGATGCTGGTCTCGAGAATAATCAGGTTAAAGAAAATAAGCCCAAGGAAACACTGCGGGTGAGATTTCGTCGCGCCCTTTCAAAAACAGGGCGTAGCTTTGGTAATTTGTTTATCGGTGATAGAGAAATTGATGATGAGCTTCTGGAAGAATTAGAAACATTGTTGCTATTGGCCGACGTGGGCATTGAGTCTACGGTGGAAATCATCCAGGAATTAGCCGATAGGGTGAAGCGACGAGAGCTGGCGGATAGTCGGGCATTGTTTGAGGCGCTTCAAAACACGATGATTGGAAAGCTTAAGCCGTGTGAACAGCCACTGCAGATCGATGGACAGAACGGACAGAAAGCGCCATTTGTCATATTGGTGGTAGGTGTCAACGGTGTTGGAAAAACAACCACGATTGGTAAGCTAGCCAAATGTTACCGGGACCAGGGTAAGTCGGTTATGTTAGCGGCAGGCGATACGTTCCGGGCGGCAGCAGTGGAGCAGCTGCAAGCTTGGGGTGATAGTAACAATGTCCCTGTGGTTGCGCAGCATACCGGGGCCGACAGTGCCTCGGTGATTTTTGATGCTATCGAATCTGCCAAGTCTAGACATGTCGATATTCTTATTGCGGATACGGCAGGGCGGTTACATACCAAAAGCAACCTAATGGAAGAGTTGAAGAAAGTACGGCGAGTTATGACCAAGCTGGATGAAACCGCCCCTCATGAAGTGTTGTTGGTATTGGATGCCGGTACTGGGCAGAACGCGCTTAATCAGATGAAAGAATTTAACGAAACGGTCAACGTGACAGGTGTGGCGCTGACCAAGTTAGATGGCACCGCTAAGGGAGGCATTATTTTCTCTCTTTGTAAGCAGTTTGGTATTCCCATTCGTTTTGTGGGTCTGGGGGAGGGTGCCGATGATTTACAGCCATTTGAGGCCAAAGGATATGTTAATGCGCTGTTTGATCGTGGTTAGCCGAGTACGCGCTAAGCGACATGATTCAGTTCGATAAAGTAAGTAAACGGTATTCTACTGGACAAGAGGCTCTGAGCGGCCTCAGTCTAGAGTTGGCTGCCGGTGAAATGACCTTTCTCACAGGTCACTCCGGTGCGGGTAAGAGCACCTTGCTCAAATTGATTATGCTGATGGAGCGGCCAACCCATGGGCAGCTGCTGGTCAATGGTAAAAACCTAAACCGTCTTCATCGTAGCCAGGTACCCTATTACCGCCGTAACGTGGGGGTGGTGTTCCAGAATCATCAGCTGCTGTTTGACCGTAGTGCATTTGACAATGTCGCACTCCCTCTTCTGGTTTCCGGGCATCAGCCTCGCGAGGTGGGGAGAAGGGTGAGGGCAGCCTTGGATAAGGTGGGGTTGCTTGACAAGGAAAAAATGAATCCAATTACACTCTCTGGCGGCGAACAACAGCGCTTGGGTATTGCTAGAGCCGTAGTTCACAAACCCCGGATCTTATTGGCCGATGAGCCTACGGGCAATCTCGATCCCCAGTTATCATCAGAAATTATGGACTTGTTTCGGCAGTTCTGTGAGGTTGGCGTCACCGTATTGATAGCGACCCACGATGTAGACCTGATTTCCCGTATGGGGCTTCGCCTTCTTCGGCTGGAGCAGGGCAAGTTAATACATGATGGCGTGCCGGGCTATGCAGCGTAATCGCCTGCGTCCACGCGAGCCAGTTCGCAGAGTGTCTTCAAAAGATGCTCGCCGGGGTGCATCCGGTGGTGCAATGCCATTTTTGGATAAGCTGAAAAGTTATTTCCAAAACCACAGCCAACTATTTCTCGGTACATTTCAGCGGTTGGCCAAAGAACCTGTTCAGACCCTGATGACATCATTGGTGGTGGCTATTGCCTTGGGCCTGCCCGCAGCACTCTACGTGGGCGTTGTGAATTTGCAGCAGCTTGGTAGCCGAGTGGAAACCACAGCCCAGTTGACGGTTTTTCTTAAAAAAGACGCAGCTGATATCGCCGTAGACCAGTTGCGAGAAAGTTTACTATCGGAAGCAGACATCATCTCTGTGGACTATATTTCACGACAGCAAGCGTTGGATGAATTTAGGGCGCTTTCCGGGTTTGGTGATGTGCTGGAGATGCTGGATGAAAACCCATTGCCTCCGGTGCTTATAGTGCAGCCAGTTGAACGGTTTCATGGTGATTTGTTGGCCAGCGAGACACTAGTGGTGCGGCTGAAAGGATTGGCGTTGGTTGACGATGTACGACTGGATATGAAGTGGGTGCAGCGGTTACAGGGCATGCTTGAGGTGGGCGAGCGATTAGCCTTTTCCCTTGGGGTGGTATTGGCACTTGGCGTGCTACTGATTATTGGTAATACCATCCGGTTGGCGATTGAGAGTCGACGTGATGAGATTGTCGTCGTTAAGCTCGTGGGTGGTACTAATGCTTATGTACGGCGGCCATTTCTCTACACGGGTATTTGGTATGGTGCTATTGGGGGGTTGCTGGCCTGGTTTCTAGTGGCCGCTGGTTTACAGTGGATCGATGGCTCAGTAGAGCGGTTAGCTGGGTTATATCAGAGTATTTTTCAGCTTCAGGGTCTGGGTTTTTCTGGATTATTGGCACTTTTAATCACTGGCGCTGTGTTGGGGCTGATTGGGTCTTGGCTAGCTGTTGCAAGACACATTGGTAGTATTGAGCCAAAATAACATTTTATTGATCTAAAACAACTAGTTAATGGAACTTTTTGAGGGTATGGAAATCTGACTTAAAGTTGGTAGAATATGCTCCCTTGGATTATAGAGGTGGATATGACTAAGAATTTGCAAACTGCAGAGTGGATGGCGCCAGGCGCAAGCCTTGCGGCCTATATGCAGGGCGTTAGTACCGTTGCAATTTTATCCGCAGAGCAGGAACGTGCGCTCGCGGAGGATCTTTATTATCGTGAAGACCTTGATGCTGCGCGTCGTCTGGTACTTTCCCATCTTCGTTTTGTTGTCCATATTGCCCGCTCCTATAACGGTTATGGTCTCCCTCTTGGAGATCTGATTCAGGAGGGCAATGTTGGTTTGATGAAGGCGGTTAAGCGTTTTAACCCAGAGAAGGGCGTTCGGCTTGTCTCATTTGCCGTGCATTGGGTCAAAGCAGAGATCCATGAATATGTGCTGCGCAATTGGCGTATTGTCAAAGTAGCGACCACCAAAGCTCAGCGTAAACTGTTCTTCAATCTGCGTGGTGCTAAAAAGCGTTTAGCGTGGTTAACCGATGCTGAAGCTCAGGCAATTGCTGAGGATCTAGGCGTTGAGGTCAAACATGTCCGTGAGATGGAACAACGTTTGTCAGCTCGGGATTCTGCATTCGACGCGCCAACAGATGACGATGATGATAATGCTTTTCAGGCACCGGCTTTATTTCTGGAAGATAAAAGTGCTGATCCGGCGTTACAGCTGGAACTGGCAGATAGTGAGCAGGACAATTCTATTCGTATGGCGAAAGCGCTGGAGGAGTTGGACGAGCGTAGTCGGGATATTATTCACAGCCGTTGGTTGGAAGAGAGTAAATCTACGCTTCACGATCTAGCCGGTAAATACGGTGTATCCGCTGAACGTATTCGGCAGCTTGAGCAGAATGCCATGAAAAAAGTACGGACAATCATGGAAGCTTGATAAGCCGAGTGATGAAATAAACAGTTAAAAAAGCCGCGTGTTCCGCGGCTTTTTTATTGATCTACATTTTTGTATTGAATGGCGTCTAACTGGAGTTTTGATGAAAATACTGGCCGTGATCACTGCTATTTCGGGATTTATTGGCGTTGTCTTTGGTGCCTTCGGTACTCATGGGTTACGTGGCACCGTTGAGCCTGAGCTGCTTTCTGTATGGCAAACGGCCATGCAGTATCAGATGTTCCATGTGTTGGTGCTTCTGTCTATTATTATCGCGGGCAGCCGCCAATCGAACAGGCTCTTAACTATTTCTGGGTGGTTGTTTGTCGCTGGTACAGTGCTCTTCTCTGGGAGTCTTTACGCGCTCGTTATTACCGGTATCAAATCTTTAGGAATGGTGACCCCTTTCGGTGGAGTGTTGTTTTTGCTCGGCTGGTTGGTGCTGTCATTTGCACTGGTGAAATTTATTAATGCCCAGCAGGTGACAGAAGAGTGACGATGAATATCAGGCCAGAATATAAAAAGAAGTCAATTCGAAGCTATGTGGTGCGCGCTGGGCGGATGACCGAGGGGCAAAAAGCGGCCTTTGATAAATATTGGTCTGTCTATGGACTGAGTTTGCACAATGGAAAAGTAGATGCTGAGAGCACTTTTGGGCGACGTGCGCCCCAAGTTCTGGAAATTGGTTTTGGCATGGGTGGTTCGCTGCTGCAGATGGTGCAGGCAGAGCAGGAAAAAGATTTTATTGGTATCGAAGTACATCCCCCTGGTGCAGGTCGATTAATTAACGATGCGGGCAAGCTGGAGCTATCGAACTTACGCGTGTATCTAGCTGACGCTATTGATGTAATGGATGACTGCATAGAAGATGCCAGTATCGATCGTCTACAGGTGTATTTTCCTGATCCCTGGCACAAGAAAAAACATAACAAGCGTCGCCTGATACAGCCAGCCTTTGTCCAAAGGATTCACGCCAAACTTAAGTCTGGTGGAGTATTTCATCTGGCAACTGACTGGGAGCCTTATGCTGAGTATATGCTGGAAGTAATGGAGGCCGCAGAGGGCTATGAGAATATTGCCGGAGCTGGTCAGTATTCACCTCGTCCAGATTATCGCCCCGTCACCAAGTTTGAGCAGCGGGGCGAACAGTTGGGGCATGGCGTTTGGGATTTACTCTACCGAAAAATTGGCTAGTTGGCTGAGGTCTGATTAGGTTAGCCTGTTGAAATGAAAAAGCAGGCTGCTAATTAACCACCAGTAAATCGCAGCCTGTTTTGGTAAGCATTTTTTCAGCGGTATTACCTATTAATGTCCCTGCAATGCCCTTTCTCGCTTGGGTGCCGATGACCAAGACGTCAACAGCAAGTATATTTACCCACTCGCTGATAACAACGTGGGGATTACCCAGCTGAATATGTACTTGATCCTGCGGAATCCCAAAGCGTTCAGCCGTGATGGCTTGTTGAGTGTTGGTGTCTTCCAGATATTCAAATCCTAAATGGCTGGCAACAGCTTCTTTTTCATCAAGAGCGCACACTAAATGTAGGGTGCTGTTAGTGTCTTCTGCTAGATTTAGGGCGGCAGTGATAATAGCGTGGTTGAGTGCCATATGAGTATCATCACCATGAATATCTACAGCAGCCAGGATCATGCCGCCAAAAATATGGGTTGTGGCGCGAGCGACCAAGACGGGGCAGGGTGCAGAGCGTAAAAGCTTTCGTTGAGGTATCCCTCCATCACCCCCGCTCTGGATAATCAGGTTGGCATTTATTTGTTTGGCGTAGTGGCTGACGGCAGAGGGCCAGTCACTGTTCCAAGTCACTTCGGTGGAAACCTCCACCCTCGGTTTAATGTGTGACGTTACCTGTGACGAAACCCATTTGCCGAGTTTGTTAAGTACTAAGTGCTTGCCCTCTTGGCGTGAAGGGTAGTGGTTGATTTCATCTGCGGATAAATAGGCACAGACGAAGGCAGTAATAGAGGCATTGGTCTTGTCTGCTAACGTTATGGCCTTGGTGAGGGCTGTCTGGTGGAGAGAGCCGGGTTCCATGACCGCGAGGTATTTCAGATAACGTGTCATCGGCTATGCTCCTTTGGTAGCCATAGGAATATCCTTGGTAGCTTAATATAATCACATATTTTCATTAACCATAGAATATTTTCATACAGTGTTTAAAAAAATGTTTCTAAACAATGAGCTTGATGCACAGCAAGGGGGTCAAAGTGAGTAAGCGAGTAGCGGTTGTCCTGTCGGGATGTGGTGTCTTTGACGGATCAGAGATATACGAATCAGTGATTACTCTGTTGCGGTTGGATCAGGCGGAGGCTCAGGTACAGTGCTTTGCACCAGATATTGAACAGATGCATGTTATCAACCACTTTACCGGTGAAATAGCAGAAGGTGAGAGCCGCAATGTACTGGTGGAAGCTGCTCGGTTGGCGCGAGGTGAGATCAAAAATCTGGCAGATGCCCATGCTGAGGATTTTGACGCGGTGATTATACCGGGAGGTTTTGGTGCTGCTAAAAATCTCTGTGACTTTGCTGTAAAGGGCTCAGATCTTAGTGTAAATAAGGACTTGGTGCGCCTTATTCAGGCAATGCACCAGGCCGGTAAGCCAGTAGGACTTATGTGTATTGCCCCCGCAATGGTAGGCAAGCTATTTGGTGAAGGCGTACATTTTACTATTGGTGATGACATGGATACAGCCTCGGCAATCGAGGCAACAGGTGCAGTTCACGAGCGATGCCCGGTCAATAATATCTGCATTGATGGTGCCCATAAAGTGGTGACTACGCCAGCCTACATGTTGGCGGGTACTATCAGTGAAGCTGCCAGCGGTATTAATAAATTGGTGGACACGGTGTTGGCGCAGGCCTGAGAGCAATGATGACCGATAATCTGAATAACCCTTTCTGGCAGTATTCCCTGGCTCACTATGGTCGGCCTGAGGTGGCAGAATGCTGTTTGAGTTATCAGGATAATCATGGAGCGAATGTCAATCTCCTGCTATTTCTCTGCTGGCTTGGTTGTTGTGGCCAGAGAGTTGAACCAGAGCAGATGGAGCAGGCAAGTTCGTTGATTGAGGAGTGGGATCTGCATGCAGTCCAGAAAATACGATCTATTCGCCGATTTTTTTCATCATCTCAACAGGCTTCTAGTGAGATAGTGGAGTCACTTCAGCGAGCGGAACTCATGGCAGAGCAGATTGTCCAAAACATCCTCTATAATTGGTGGTCAGAGCAAAGCCCCCATACCTCAAACGAGCCAAGGGCAGCTTTGCAGGCAACAAATTTAAATACCTATTTAGCCACTTTGGGCTGTCGGCCAGTGACTGATGATAGCCCGCTACTTTGACTGATATGAAGGCCGCTGACCTCTGGGTAATTTTACGTTAGTATGGCCGACTGAATCGGACCTTCAACAAAGGACACTTTTATGAAATTTAAAACCCTGGCGCTTGCCTCTGTAGTAGCGGTCACCCTGACAGCTTGTGATAAACAACAGGAGGACTTGAGTACTACGCAGGATAAAGCGAAGGCTGAGATGGTTTTTGATACTCAGATAAAGAAATTCAGCTACGTGATTGGCATCGATATGGGTGGGCAGCTCAGCACATCAGATATCCAGATAGATCGTGAAGCATTTTATCTCGGTTTGTCTGATTCTCTGGATAGCCATCCACCGCGGATCGCTAAGGAAGAATTAGAGGGCGTCGTACAGAATTTCCATGATGAGCAGCAAGCCAAGGTGCAGCAGCATGAAGATACTATGCGTGTCGCCGCAGAAAGAAATATGAAGGAAGGCTCCGTTTTTCTGGCCGAAAATTCGACCAAAGATGGGGTTAACACCACGGCAAGTGGTATGCAGTATAAAGTGATCACTTCTGGTAATGGCGCTACGCCGACAGCAGAGAGTCGTGTGGAAGTGAATTACCGTGGTACCTTGACTGACGGCACAGAATTTGATGCTTCAAATAAGCATGGCGGATCCGTAGAGTTGGATATTAGCCAAGTTATCCCCGGTTGGACCGAAGCACTTCAGCTGATGAAAGAGGGCGCTAAGTGGGAGTTGTATCTTCCTCCAGAGCTTGCGTATGGTCCACAAGGCGCAGGTGAGATGATTGGCCCAGGTGCTACCCTTGTTTTTGAAGTAGAGCTGCTCAAGGTGTTGGGTGCTGAATAAGTATTTTTTACACTAGCAGTAATAAAAAAGGCCCTAACGGGCCTTTTTTATTACTTAATTTTGATGTGGCTGGTGTGCGGCGATAGATATAATTTAGGAATAACTTATTAAGGACTATTTGTTAGCCAGTACTTATTAGGAGATATTTAGAATTTTTTCACTATGCGCAGTATGTAATACCTTTATCATTTGATCTTCAGCTGCCAGCCTAGATTCGAGTGATTCTCCCAGTCGTGATAGATCGACAGCCAGTGTTTTAAGGTCATCTGTTTCCAGATACTTGTCATTAAAATCCAGAATTATCTCAGTGGTAGCATCAATAGTCTGAAATAGTCTGTCAGCAGCCTCTAGGCCTTCGCTATCCTGAAGTTCCTTGCCTTCCTTTACCAATTGATCATAAATTTCAAAGTGTCCGGCAGAGGTGTAGTCCACCAAAATTTCACAGAAGGCTTTCAGCTTTTCACGGTGTACCGTATTTTTGCTGTGAAGATCTTGAATTTTTCCAAGGGTGCAAAATTCAACCAGAACTTTTTGCCGCTCGTTTAACCAGCGGTCGATCAGGCTGCTAACTCCCCCCCAGCGCTCTTGGGCAGACTTACAGTTCTCAAGCATACATAGTCGCTTTTTTTTATGGATTCACCCCAGCATATGCAAACAGCAACAGCGTGACAAGGCTTTAACGAACACCATTAGGAGAGGCTATTGTTTGTTTGGTTAAGTTTGGTGCTAGTCCTCAAGTGGTACCTGGGCGATCAGTTTGAGCAGGCAATCACTATCCAGGGCAATAAAAAAACGGTCAAGGTACCAGTTAATCCAAGCCCCAGACTGGAAAATGCACCACAACGGGGACTGATTTCGAAGGCTCGTGCAGTGCCCAAGCCATGGGCACTGATACCCATGACAAACCCTGCGATACGATCATCGGTGATGTTTAGCCAGCGAAATATCCAGGGCCCACAGATTGCACCCACCACGCCAGTAAAGACGACTACGCCAGCAGTGAGGCCCGGAAGACCTCCGATTTTCTCGGTAATCCCCAGAGCAATAGGCGTTGTGACCGACTTGGGCGAGAGTGAAATCAAGGTCTCCACGGATGCCCCAAGTAGCCAGGCAATTGACACGGCGCTGATAACAGCAAAGCTGGCTCCAAATAATAGCGTGATCAGCAAAGGTTTTGCCAAAGAGCGAATATGGTGAAATTGTTGATGAAGAGGAATCGCTAGCGCCACCGTTGCTGTGCCCAGTAAAAAGAAAAATGGACTATTGGCATGGCGATACAGGCTGTAATCAATGTCCACCAGTAACAACAAGCAGCCGATCAATGCTGGTGCCGTGACGAGGGGGTGCAGCAAGGAGTGAATGGTTGGTCGAGAGTTGTATCTCCGATAGAGCCAAAAGGATGCCCAGAACACGACTAACGTCAGTACCAGAAGACCTACTTGATTAAGCAATGCCATCACGGATGTTTGGCCTCTGATCGTAACAGCCATTTCATCACCAGGGCGGTGGCGGTGAGGGTGACCAATGTGGACAGCACAATAACACCAACAATGGCCGGCCGCTGATCAGCCTGAGTGTTAGGAAGGAAAAAAATCCCAACACAAGCAGGAATAAACATCAGTGGTAATCCACGGATCAACAAATGAGCCGTATGTTCTAATCCCGTATGTTTAAACCCCCTATATTTAAACTTTAGGAGTATCTTGCTACCGCTGAGATTCAGGGTCAGAAACAACAGAATCATGCCAATCACAGGGCCGGGTATGGGCATGCCACTGTAACGTGTAATGGCCTCACCAATACCCTGATAGAGCAGCAGGATGATCAGTCCTCGCAATAAGTTCAAGACTTGCGAATCATTTGCCATAGGCCCAATGCCGCCAGGCCCAAAAAGCACAGTAAGGTCCAGGCTGGAATACTGAGGTTGAGGAGGGTCCATTGCACTTCTGCACAGTTGCCGTCCCCCCGAAACAACATACTCAATGCGTCACTAAAATTGAAGGCATCAAACAGGTACTCAACGGGTGGGCCGCAGGCCGGGACCTGATCCTCTGGTAGGCTTTGAAGCCAAATCTGTTTTCCTGAGAAAAATCCACCTGCCAGTGCGCTAAGCGTAATGAGCCCGCCATAGACTTTGATGCCGTAGTTGTGAAGAAAGGCCAACAAAGAAAAGGTGCCCGTTAATATGATGAAACCCCGTTGGGTAATGCAAAGATAGCAGGGCTTAAGCTCCATGACATTCTGCATGTAGAGGGCCGCGAGAATAAGCCCGTTACAGACTAGAAAAATAAATAAATTGGTTTGTCTTGCTGTGGGCATGGCCCTGTCTCCCTTGTTGGTAACGGGTTCATTTTAGCCCGGATATTTCATCAGTACACTACCGTTAACAGCCCCAAGGGCTTAATAGCAGACGTTAAATTGGACTGGGCACCAGAACTCAGAACGTACCGATGGTTACGCCGTCGATCGGTTCGAGCGATAAGAGGTAGGGCTTTTCTCCGGCTTAGTTGTGTTTCCCGTGTACGGGTGTAAAACTGGCAGAGTTTGCCACAGTGCTACCTTTGATGGTGGAAAATGGTATCAGAAGTGACTTTTTGGTTAATCGGATACTGAGGTGTTGTAACTGGTAGTAATCTCGAATTTATAGAGAAAGGCTAGAGGCGAGAACGAAACACCTCGTGCCTCGTCTTTCAAAGAATGGATAATATTATGGCGATGAGAGACATGAGCAACCGAGAGGTTGTGATTTCTATTATTGGCGTCATTTTTTAGCTACACAATTCTCTCTGCCGAATAAACCCCTATCATTTTGGCCTCTACTGGCGCATCTGCCATGTTGATTTTTGGCCTACCTCATAGCCCTGTTTCAAGACCTTGGCATCTCGTTGGTGGTCATCTGGTATCAGCCGTAGTTGGTGTTACGTGCCAAAAATTTATAGGTAATCCTATTTTTGCCTCTTCGCTGGCGATCGCTGTCGCCATGTTGTTGATGCATTATTTGCGTTGTATCCACCCCCCGGGTGGGGCGACAGCCGTGACAGCCGTTATCGGAGGCGAGCAGGTGGAAGCACTTGGCTACGCTTTTGTGATATTGCCAGTTTTTTTCAATACTATTATTTTACTGTCTATTGCCATGGCAGTGGCGACGTTACGGGATAAAAATCCTTTTTACCCAGAGTTACAGCAGGGTGCTGAATGACATGTAAGTTTGAGCTAGCAGATTCTAGTTCTTCACGTTAAAGCGTTTCTTAAAGATTAAAAGGTATGCCCTAGTCGTTGGCTCTCAGCAAAGGCAATAATTTTAGGGAAGACTCGAGAGAATTCTTCATCCAATAATTGGTAGTCTCTAAGCAATTGGGGGAAAGCATTATTCAATGGGATGGGTGTACGAAAGCGCTGGCCCACCCTTTCTAGGATATATTCAATGTTCTCAATTTGAGCGTAGCTTTCAAGCCATTGAGCTTTCGGCGCGATGTCATTAAATCGTTTGGCCGCGGGTGGTAAATGATGCTCATACTCGGATAGAAGTTGATAAAAGTACTGACAATAGCTGTCCAGAGCTTGAGCGTGAAAGTTGAACCAGTTAGCGGCGAGGAAGTGGTCGTAGCAAATATCAATCAGGATCCCGGCATAACGGCGATAAGGTGGTTCAATCCGAGTGACGGCATTTTTTACTTCGGGTAACGAATCGGTAAAGACATCAATTTTTCGATGAAGCGCAATCCCTTCTTCAATTGCCTGGGGGAGCTGACCACGCAATGGCCCTTTGACAAAATCACCCAGTAGCCCCCCCACCATCAATTCCGGGTGGTCGCCGGAAAGATAGATATGGGCTAGATAATTCACAGCGGAAAGTTGTATTGCTGGTAATAATCTGCAAGAAATTTATCGAAGGGCTGTTGATCAACGGCCTCAATTTCTTGTTGATCCTGTAGGGATTGAGCGGCCATTTCCCGGTATTGTTCGGCAATGTCTTTTGGCAGCTCGGTGCTGAGAAAATGTTCACGGTGTTGCTTGGCGTGGTTCATCGCCACCTTGAAGTAGGTTTGGCCCGTTTCGGTCATTTCTTTGAGGATGCGCGCGGATGGGGTCAACTCTGGGTTGTCCAGGCGTTTAGCAAGCTTCTCCAGTGTGGTGGTGTAGCGGTTGGATTGGTGATGACTGTCTAGCAATGTGGCGACAGGAGTCATTTCCTTGAATAAGGTGCGCCCCCACTCCAGAACAGATCGCTCACCTTGGTTATCACATAGCATTAATTCGGGGTCGCGTCCGTGATAGACCATTCGGTGTTGATTTTCCAGAATGTTGTGATACTCCTGATTGTCAGTGGGAGGACTCTGAGAGAGCAGGCATGTCAGTAGAAAGGTGTCCATGAAGTCCATCTGCTCACGGTCAATGCCTAGAGGTTGGAACGGGTTCAGGTCAACACAGCGGACTTCAACATACTCCACACCGCGTTCCCATAGTGCCGAAAGCGGGGTTTCTCCAGAATGGGTGACGCGCTTGGGGCGTACAGTGCTATAAAACTCATTTTCGATTTGGAGTAAATGAGGGCTTAGCTGTAAGTGATTGCCATTGTTATCTTTGAGGCCTATAGCTTCGTAATCCGGATAGGGTTTTCCTAGCGCCTGACGAAGGGTTTCCACATAGCTTCGAATGTCGTTGTAGCAGACGATCAGTTGGTCTTGGGCTTTGCTTTGATAGCCCAAATCACCCATGCGAAGGGACGTAGCATTGGGCATATGAAGGCTGTGGTCATCTTTACCAAAGGGTTGCAACTGATGTTCTCGGTCTCTCACAAAACTTCGGCAAACACTTGGCGAAGCGCCGAACAAGTATAGGAGAAGCCAGAAATGCCGACGAAAATTACGGATGAGAGAAAAATAGTTCTCGGTTTTAAAGTCCTGTAAGGACTGGTCTGGGCTCTCTTTATCCCGCAGTAGTTGCCACAACTCATCTGGCACGGAAAAATTATAGTGAATGCCGGCAATAGTCTGCATCAGTCGACCGTAACGGTGCCCCAGTCCAACCCGATAGATACTTTTCATCTGCCCAACATTGGAGTGCCCGTACTGGCCCACAGGAATATCACTGTCCCCACTCAGCTGACAGGGCATACTATTGGCCCATAACAGTTCATCGCCTATGTGGTGGTAGGTGAAGCGATGGATATTTTCCAGATTTTGCAATACGTCATCAGCATTGTTGGATGGGGGGGTAATAAATTCCAGCAGCGATTCTGAGTAATCAGTGGTAATTTGGGGGTGGGTTAATGCGGAGCCCAGTGCAAGCGGGTGTGGCGTGTGGGCTAGTTTCCCCTCTGGTGTTACTCGCAAACTTTCTTTTTCAATACCCCGGGTGATACCCGACAATAGTCTGGATTCAGTATCGGCAGAAAGTTGGGCCAGGCGATTTTTTAACAGGGGCAAAATAATTTCCTAGTCTGATAGATCAGGCAGAGGGCTGCTGCAAGGGCAAGACAGGATTCCCCTTTGCATCAAGCTGGCAGGTTACAACCTTGGCGCGGAGCTGAACATCTTTGGCATTAAGCTCCATCAGTTGATTGAGCGCTATATCGCGATGAGTATGCTTAAAAAGCTGACTGGCACCACAGCTGTCAACCCACTGTAGGGTTTTGTCGAGAAACTGTTCGTGCTGGTTTTTTAGGATAAAAGCGGTCATGTTGAACTGCGTTGCCATGCCGGTTAATGAGAAGGCAGCAATTGTAGCTGAAAATAAGTGCTTAGGCATGGCATAAGCATCAAGGCGACTGTCATCATCTGATGGGTGCATTTTTCACATGATTGAGGTCACAATGATATGAATACGACACAGCAAGATATAAGGCATGGCCGAGTTTTTTGCGATAATGTGTACCCCTCCGCGAAAATGGCACACAGATAATGGCTCGGCTCAAGCAACTAGTCCTTCCTTTCATTATTTTACTAGCGGCCGTATTGGTGGTGGCCGGGTTGACCATGTCCAAACCACAGCCGCAACCGCAACGAGTAACTGAGCCGCTGGCTCCAAAAGTTAAGGCGGTGATAGTTAAGCCCGGGCAGCAGCAGATTGTTGTCTATGCACAAGGGACCGTGCAGCCTAAGCGGGAAATTGCGATGGCTACCCAGGTAGCCGGACAGGTAATATCGGTTTCTGAGAGTTTTGTCGATGGTGGTTTTTTTCGGCAAGGCGACACACTATTGCAGCTTGATTCTCGAGATTATCAAATCGAAGCTGTGCGGGCTAAATCACGCATAGCTGAGGCGGAACAGATCCTAGCCATGGAGCAGGGTCGCGCCCTTCAAGCCAAACGTGAATGGCGCGACTTGGGTAATGTGGCAGGAAATGCATTGTTCTTGCGCGAACCACAGCTGAAAGCAGCCAGGGCGGCTCTTGAGGCGGCAAAAGCTGATCTAGACCAAGTCAACATTAACCTTGAGCGAACTACCATCGTTGCCCCCTTTGATGGTCGAATCCGTGACGCTCAGGTTAACGTTGGTCAATACCTGACAGTGGGGATGAAGGTGGCGCAGATATTCGCCTCTGATACCGCTCAAATTCGGTTGCCGTTAACGGCGTCTCAAACAGGTCTGCTAGATTTGCCATTACAGCCTAATCAGGGCATTAAATTACCGGTGAAACTCTCAGCGACATTTAGTGGAGAGCATTATCAATGGCAGGGAAATATCTCTCGTACCGATGCCAGTATCGACACTCGTAGTCGAGTCATCTATGGCATTGTGGAAGTCGATAAACCTTTTGAGAGTAATCCACCGTTGGTGATTGGGCTGTTTGTTAATGCTGAGATATTGGGTCGTACTTTTGATGGCGTTGTGGTGATTCCGCGAATGGCGCTTTATGAAAAAGATAATGTGCTCATTGTTGGTGCAGACCAACAGCTGAAAATCCAGCCAGTGAGAGTACTACAGGACCGAGGGGACATGGCCTTTATCAGTGGGGTTAAAACGGGCGAGATTGTGTTGGTGGATCGGCCGGGTTATGTGGTGGAAGGAATGAAAATTAATCCAGTGATGATTGATTTAGATGCGCGGGTGGTTCAGTAATTATGAGTATTGCCGGTAAGGGCGCTGCCAATAAGGGCTTGCTCGCCTGGTTTGTGAATAACCCTATTGCGGCAAACCTGCTGATGCTGATGATCTTGGTGGGTGGCCTCACCAGTCTGCCGGACCTGGACAAAGAAATGTTCCCGAAAATTCCACGGGATATTGTGCAGGTGGTAGTGCCTTATCCGGGCGCCGGGCCGAAAGAGGTCGAGGAGCAAATATGTATTCGGGTGGAGGAAGAAATTCACGACCTGGATGGTATTGAAGAGCTCCGGTCTTTTGCCTACCAAGGGGCGGGCCGCATCGAAGTTGAAGTGGTCGATGGCTACGACACTCAAAAATTACTCAATGATGTTAAAGCCCGAGTGGACTCGATCAGTACATTTCCAGTGAATTCTGAGCGTCCGCAAATAAAGGAAATTCTCGCCAGAACCCAGCTCCTCAGTATTGCGGTGGCTGGCCCTCTCAATGAGTGGGACCTCAAGCGATTGGCGGAAAATATTCGGGATGAGGTGGTTGAGTTGCCGGGGGTAACCTTGGCTGAAATAGGGGGCACCCGACCTGAAGAAGTTTCGGTGGAGGTGTCGGAAGAAACCCTGCGCCAATATCAGCTCCAGTTTAATGATGTGGTCGAGGCCATTCGACGGTCCTCTATCAACCTGCCCGCAGGTGAGGTTCGAGAGTATGCGGGCGATATTGTTCTGCAAACTCGCGGGCAGGCTTATAACCGCCAGGATTTTGAAAATATTGTGGTGCTGCGTAATGCTGATGGCACCCAAGTTCATCTTGGGGAGATTGCCCATATTAATGATGGTTTCGCTGAGCAGGATGTGGTGTCCAAGTTTAACGGTAAGCCAGCAGTCTTTATCAATTTGTTTAATACTCGCAATCCAGACGTGATCGCCACCTCTAAAGCTGTCAGGGAATATGTCGACCGAAAGGTGCCCAGTTTGCAACATGGCGTAGAGCTGGTCGTGTGGCGAGACCTTTCGGTGTACCTCAGCAGCCGGATTGATTTATTGCTGCGCAATGGCCTTGGCGGCCTCCTGTTGGTGTTCATTTTACTGGTGTTGTTCTTACGTCCGATATTGGCATTTTGGGTGGCAGCAGGCATTGGGATTGCCTATCTGGGTACCCTTTGGCTAATGCCCTATTTCGGCATTAGTGTGAATGTAGTATCGATGTTTGCTTTCCTGCTGATTCTAGGGATCGTGGTGGACGACGCCATCGTGGTGGGTGAGAGTGTTTATTCCCATTATGAGCGTGGGCTCAGTGGCCATGATAGCGCCGCCATCGGCGCTAAGTCTGTCTCCAAGCCGGTCACCTTTGCGGTGATCACCACCATCATTGTTTTTGTGCCGATGTTGCTCCTGCCCGGCGATTCCACCAAGCTGATGGTGGTAATGCCTAAGGTCGCTATCATTGCGCTGGCATTTTCACTGCTTGAATCTTTCTTGATTTTACCCGCGCACTTGCGTCATCTGAAACCAGAGAAAGAGCCCCGGTGGTTGATTGCTCGATGGATATACCATGCACGTCAAAAAGTGTCAGCAGGGTTAAAAAGCTTTGCAGACAATCAGTACCGGCCATTTCTGGAGCGAGCTCTACGGCATAGCTATATCACCATAGCCTCTTTTGTAGCGGTGTTAATCATTGTGTTGGGTATATTTTTCAGTGGTTGGCTGCGAGTCTCTTTCTTCCCTGTCGTTGAGGGTGAATACCTGCGTGCAACTGTTGAGCTGCAAGAGGGTAGTGGTTTCAGTCGCTCACTGGAAATCATGGGCCAGCTAGAGCGCGCAGTGGTGAGCTTGAAAAAGGAACCGTTGTTGATTGAGGGGGACGGCGAATCGGTACTTAAAAATCACTTTGCTGAAAGTAATGAAAATAATGTGTCTATCGTGCTCGAACTGTTGAGTAATGAAAGCCGTTCTGTGTCATCCAAAGAGGTGGCCGAATTATGGAAAAAGCACATTGGCCCAGTGGAAAATGTAGAAGAGTTCGATGTTGAATATACCCTGATGGGTAAACCCAAGGACATTAATCTGGTATTGAAAAGTCGGAGCATTACGGAGTTACGAGCTGCTACGTTTGATATTGAAGCGGCTCTGCTACGTTATTCCGGTGTCTACAACATGTCTAACTCTATTCGCTCTGCGGGCAAGGAAATTGAAATTAGTCTTAGGGATAATGCTGACACGCTAGGGATTGGGCTCAGTGATATTGCTGGACAGGTTCGCAATGCCTTTTACGGTGCCGAAGCCCAGCGGATACCTCGTGAACGTGAAGACGTAAAAGTGATGGTGCGCTATCCTATTGATGAGCGTGCTTCAGTGACCTCCCTGGAGGATATGCGTATTCGTACATCGGATAGTCGTGAGTTGCCATTCAATGCGGTAGCTGATGCGACGTTTGTGCCTGGGTATCCTGAAATTAAACGTCGCGATCGGATGCGGATGGTGGAAATCGAGGGTGAGTTGGCCAAGGGTTCAGCTTCGGCCAATGAAATCGTAGCCGCACTAAAGACCCAGTACTGGCCTGAACTGAAAGAGAAGTATCCGGGAATATCCTTAGAAATTGATGGTGCCCAAAAAGATCAGGCTGAATTTGAAACTGGTTTCCTCCAATTGATGGCGCTGGCCCTACTGGCAATTTATGCCTTTCTGGCGGTGGAGTTTCGTTCTTACTGGCAACCAATGATTATCCTCAGTGCTGTGCCTTTTGGAATTGCGGGTGCGATCATCGGTCACCTGCTACTTGGTAAGGAAATTAGTATGCCTTCGATGATGGGTGTGCTAGCAGCTGCGGGCGTGGTGGTTAATGATAATCTTGTGCTGATAGATCGCATTAATCAGCTTGTGAAAGAGGGCTGGAAGCCCTGCGAAGCGGTGGTCCAGGGTGCAAGAGATCGTTTTCGCCCCATTGTATTAACGTCACTCACGACCTTCTTTGGGTTGCTGCCGATTTTATTTGAGAAAAGCGCTCAAGCTCAGTTCCTGATTCCAATGGTTATTTCTCTGGCCTTTGGCGTACTACTAGCAACATTTGTAACGCTTTTATTGGTGCCCTCAATCTATGTGTCGGGGGAAAGGATAAAGGCCATATTCAAGGGTTGGCGAAAAGAAGAGATTGTTCCGGAATAGTTGTGCCAACTTCGTAGGCCGACCATTTTTTTGAGTCAACTATATATTAGGTAGACGTTAATCATTGATTGAGGCGACATGAATTCAATAATTACTGCAACTGATTTGGCCATGATTATCCAGCTATCTGTCGCGCCCGTTTTTTTATTGGCGGGTATAGCCGGCTTTTTGAATGTAATGTCTGGCCGGTTGGGACGAATTGTTGACCGTGCGCGAGTGGTTGAGCAGCGGGAGACAAGATTGAGCGACCCCGCACATCAGCTTACTTCGCATAGAGAGCTTGTTCTGTTGTGGCGAAGGAGCAACCTTATTAACTGGGCAATTGGTCTTTGTACCGCGTCCGGGTTGTTAGTCTGTACCTTGATCGTTAGCCTATTTGTCGGTGGTTTCTGGGGATTAAATATAGCCGCTATAATTGTTGGGCTGTTTGTCCTGGCGATGATGGTGTTGATTGTTGCGCTAATGCTGTTCATGAAAGAGGTGCAGCTGGCAAAACGGACTTTAGGTGTTGGTCGAGAGTTTTCTGTAGACGAGGCCGACCCAAGAAATCCCTTCTGAATGACTAAAAGTATTAGGGGGTTAATGCTTAGTTACAGTGCCTGGGGGCGCTGGAGCCCATATTTTTTCAGCTTGATATAGAGCGTACTCTTGGCAATATTGAGCTCTTTGGCCACTTTGGTTAAGTTGCCTCCCTGTTCTCGAATCGCACGGGTGATCACATCCTTTTCTGCTAAATCCAGAGGATTGCTATCCCTATCATTAACTGTTTCCGCGTTAGCGGCGATAAAGTCTTTGGGTAGATCTCCAGGTCCAAGCTCATCTTGATCAGAAAGAAAGAATGTTGCGGTGATTAGATTGCTGAGTTCTCGTATGTTGCCTGGCCAAGAGTGTTTTTCCAGCAGCTCAAGCAGACTATTACTGAGTCGTCTCTCCCCGCCTGAATGTTGTTCAAGCAGGTGGGTAAAGATATTGACGGCCAGAAGAGATACGTCGCCTTTCCTTTCTCGAAGGGGGGGGATCGTTAATGTCATGGACGAAATTCGATAATAGAGATCCATCCGAAAGCGGCCTTCTGCGACCTCTTGAGACAAGTCGCGGTTGGTGGCGGCAATCAGTCTGAAGTTGACCTTGCGTGGCCTGGTTTCGCCGACGCGGCATATCTCAGATTCTTGTAGTACTCGCAAAAACATCGGCTGAAGATCAATGGGCATTTCGCCTATCTCATCCAGAAATAGCGTGCCACCATTGGCGGCCTCTATCTTGCCCGGCATACCGCCGCGCCGAGCCCCAGTAAAGGCACCTTCAACGTGGCCAAAGAGTTCTCCTGCCAGCAGGTCTCGTGATAAGCCGCCACAGTTGAGAGCAACGAACTCTCCATTTTGAGTTTTTCCTTCCTCGTGCATAGCTCGGGCGAATAGCTCTTTACCGACACCGGTTTCCCCTTGCAAGAGCACGGGAATAGGCGCTTTAGCTAGGCGCTTGGCCTGCTGTACCGCCATTTGAAATACCGAGCTTTGGCCAACTAGCCGACCAAAGCCTTTAGTTTCGGCCGGTGTTGGTGAGCTGGTCATGTGGTTGCCTGTGCTGCCCGAAGGGGCTTGGGGGTGTCGGGATGGCAGTGAGATAACAGCCAGATAGCCAATCGTGTCTCCCTGGTGGACGACCGGTTCGACCCAGCGTGGGTCAATTTGGTTCAGAACGGGAACCGCCTCAGCAAAGTAATCGCCTTCATCATTTAATGTGAGAATAGGGTTGTAGGGGGTAAGGTCTATTCTGATGCCCCGTGCAGCAAGAACTCTGTCGGCTAGTGGATTGGTGCGCACTAATTTTCCGTCTAGATCAAACAGCAGAACACCATCGTTTCCCGAAGAGGCAAAGCGATTGATGGTTGCGCCAAGAAGAGCATCTCTTTTGGCGAGTTTGAGCTGGGCAAATTGCCCCTCGATCCTGCGGGCACCTGAAATGGCTAGGGCTAGGCAGTAGTCGTGAAGTGTGTTTTCCAAGCCGGAGATATTGACGGCGCCCAGCAGGCGTCGTTCAAAGGGGTCTCGGATCACTGCAGCAGAGCAGGTCCAACGGCTAATATTTTCGCAATAGTGTTCAAAGGCATGAACCTGAACAGAAGCTGCATTTTTAAGTGCGGTACCTATTGCATTGGTGCCAGCGGCGTGTTCAGACCAGTTAGCTCCAGGGGTCAGGTTGTAATTGCTTGCCAGTTCCAGTGTGGCCGGATCTCCCTCATAGTTCAGGATCGTACCCGATGGTGCAACGAGGTGCATGATAGTGCCTGATTCGGCCAGCAACTCTTTGACTTCACTCATGATGATGTCTGACGCTGAAATCAATTCTTGATTTTGCTGCCTCAAGTTCTGAAGCTGATCACCATTGAGCTCGAGGCTGCGTTTGGCGACAAGAGGGTCTACATGCCCATCCATGCATCGTTCCCATGAGTCCTTAATAACCGGGCGTACGGTATCTTCAGGTAGGTCCCCGCCGGTCTGGAGCTTTTCTCGAGCAGACGCAATTCGCGTCGGGTGTGAGACGGCAGTTGAACCCTTAAGGGTGGAATCGTTAGTCATGACACATGCACACAAGTAAGTTATATAGTTAGCAGCTGTACGATTATAGAACAGAACGGGCGGTCTTGTCCCTCATCTAGTAGTAACCACTTAGTAGCCCACTGTTTTCCCATAGTTCCGCCAAGCTTGTATCGGGTGAGGCAGTTTTATTGGACACATACTGTACACCATGCTTTAATCGGTTCGATTAATGCTCGGTCGATGACTGATATTCAAACGAATTAGACGTTTTTAACCGCGGGGTTAATAAGTAAATTTTTGTAAGCCAATAATATCTAATGATAATTTCTCATTGGCACGACTGTTGCAATAGTCGTATCCGAGGGTACTCCCGTCCCCGGATCGCAGTGAAACAACCTGTCGGTTTTTTTAAGATGCGGCAGGGAGTAGAAGTTAACAACTCATAAAATTAGAGGATATAAACTTGAATGATTTAACTAATCCCGTCGAGGTCCTAGGGATCGATGCTGGCGGAACGATGACTGATACGTTCTTTGTGCGTAGAGATGGCAAATTTGTTGTCGGTAAAGCCCAAAGTGACGCTGACGAAGCCAATGCTGTGCTGGAATCCAGTAAAGATGCACTGGCTCACTGGGGTCGTGAAATAAAAGACGTATACCCAGAAATGGTTACCTGTGTGTTCTCTGGTACAGCCATGCTCAACCGTGTTGTTGGTCGTAAAGGTCTGCGCACTGGTTTGATCGTAAGTAAAGGCTTCGAAGACTTCCACCGTATGGGTCGTGCGATTCAGTGCTACCTCGGATATGCTTTTGAAGATAGGCTTCACCTTAACACCCACCGCTTTGACGAGCCTCTGGTTCACATTCACGATACTCGTGGTGTAACTGAGCGTATCGATGCTAAAGGTCAAGTGGTCATTCCGATTCGCCTTCACGAAGCACGTGAAGCGGCTCGTGAACTGATCGAGCAAGGCGTTTCTGCAATTGCTATCAGCTTGATCAGCTCTTACCTGAATGGCTCCCACGAACGCGCTGTTCGTGATGTTGTTCTGGAAGTAGCTAAAGAAATGGGTAGTGATATTCCCGTTTTTGCTTCTGTTGATTACTACCCAGTACGTAAAGAAAGCCACCGTACTAACACAACTATCCTCGAAGCCTATGCAGCGGAACCATCGCGCAAAATTCTTGGTCAGTTGAGCGAGCGCATGAAAGCTGAAGGTGCTACCTTCGACTTGCGTGTAATGGCTACCCACGGCGGCACTATTGGCTGGAAAGCCAAAGAACTGGCTCGTTCGCTAGTATCTGGTCCAATCGGTGGTGTAATCGGTGCTAAGTATCTGGGTGAGCAACTCGGTTATGAAAACATCGCATGTTCCGACATCGGCGGTACTAGCTTCGATATGGCTTTGATCACTCAAGGCGACTACTCTATCCATAAAGATAGTGATATGGCTCGTTTGGTTCTGTCTTTGCCAATGGTTGCCATGGATAGTATCGGTGCCGGTGCTGGTAGTTTCGTGCGTATCGATCCTTACTCAATGTCTCTTAAGTTGGGTCCTGATAGCGCTGGTTACCGTGTAGGTACTTGCTGGCCAGAAGGTGGTCTGGATACAGTTTCTGTAACTGACTGTCACATCATCCTTGGTTACCTGAACCCTGATAACTTCTTGGGTGGTATTCTGGATCTAGACGTGCCTCGTGCTCGTCAATGCATCCAAGACCAAATCGCTACGCCACTTAACATGAGTGTAGAAGATGCGGCTGCTGGTGTAATCGAATTGCTTGACCTTTCTTTGCGTCAGCACCTTCGTGCAATGATTACCGGTAAGGGTTATAGCCCACGTGACTTCGTGTGCTTCTCCTACGGTGGTGGTGGTCCAGTTCACGCCTACGGTTACACTAGAGGCTTAGGCTTTAAAGAAACGATCGTTCCTGCTTGGGCTGCTGGCTTCTCTGCGTTTGGTTGTGCATCTGCCGACTTTGAATATCGTTACGATAAGAGTGTTGACGTTGGTATCAACGACGAATCAAGCCCTGAAGATATTGAAGTAGCCTGTCTCAAATTGCAGTCAGCTTGGGACGAACTCAAAGTTAAAGTTCTGGAAGAGTTCGCGATTAGCGGTTTTGGTCCTGAATCCGTTACTTTGACGCCTGGCTACAGCATGCAATACATGGGTCAGCTGAACGATCTGGAAATTGAATCACCTGTAAAATCAATCAAAGGTAAAGAAGATTGGCCTGCACTGGTTAAAGCGTTTGATGAAACGTATGCTCGCGTATACGCCGATGCTGCACGTTCTCCTGAGCTGGGTTTTGGTATTACTGGTGCGATCCTTCGTGGGTCTGTTGTAACTAGTAAGCCTGCCATTCCTAAAGAACCAAAGTCTGGTCCTACCCCTCCTGAGAATGCAAAACTTGGTACGCGTAAGTTCTACGACAATCACGAATGGGTTGAAGCTAGTCTGTTCCACATGGAAAGCTTGCTTCCAGGTAACAACATTGTTGGTCCAGCCGTTATCGAATCTGATGCGACTACCTATGTTATACCAACTGGGTTCTCAACCTTCTTGGATGAGCATCGCCTGTTCCATCTGGTTGAAGCAGACTAAGGTCACCACATCTAAAAGATTGTTTACGTCAATTGACGAAAAGATACAGAGGATTAAAAATGACAATTCTACGAACCCTCGAAGGGATAACAACTGGCAAGCTGTTGAGAAATGGCCTGTCACTAGATGATAACCGTAACGGTATTCTGGCTCGTTCAGCAGAAACTGGTCACTACAACGGTATCAAAACTCTAGAATTTAAAGACAGTGATCCAATCGGCTACGAACGTATTTTCTCAAAAGTTCGTGCTGGTCTGGTTAACTCTCGTGAAGTTGCTAAGAAAATTGCAGCATCGCCAATTGTTGAGCAGGAAGGTGAGTTGTGTTTCACCCTGTACAACGTAGCTGGTGATTGTATTGCAACTTCTACTGGTATCATCATTCACGTTGGTACCATGGGCGCTGCGATCAAATATATGATCCAGAACAACTGGGAAACCAACCCTGGCATCAACGATGGTGACATGTTCACCAACAACGATTGTCAAACAGGTAACGTTCACCCATGTGATATCGCAACTATCGTTCCTATCTTCTTCGAAGGATATTTGCAAGCATGGGTAGGTGGTGTAACTCACGTAATTGATACTGGTGCTGTTGGTCCTGGCTCCATGTCAAACGGTCAGATCCAACGCTTCGGTGATGGTCTGCAAATTACTTGTCGTAAAACAGGTGTTAATGACACACCTCTGCGCGATTGGTTGCACGAAAGCCAACGTAACGTTCGTACTGTTAAATACTGGATTCTCGATGAGAAAACCCGTATTGCTGGTACTCACATGATTCGTGAGATGGTCCAAGAATGTATCGCTGACGAAGGTGTTGATGCTTGGGAAAAGTTCGCACTTGAAGTTATTGAAGACGGTCGTCGTGGCCTGGTTAGCCGTATTAAGGCAATGACCATTCCCGGTAAGATCAAAACAGTAGCTTTCGTAGACGTACCTTACACTCACGAAGACGTAAACGTACCTTCTCCATTCGCTAAAATTGACACTATCATGCACGCTCCGTGCGAAATCACTGTCAAGCCTAACGCTACTTGGCGTTTAGACTTTGAAGGTTGTAGCCGTTGGGGCTGGCACACGTATAACGCTAACCCCACAGCGTTTACATCTGGTATCTGGGTAATGATGACTCAGGGTATCGTGCCTACAGAGCGTATTAATGATGGTGCTCGTTACGCAACTGAATTCCGTCTGCCTAAAGGCACTTGGACTAACCCGGATGACCGTCGTACAGCTCACGCTGATGCATGGCACTTCCTGGTATCTTCTTGGAGTTCTTTGTGGCGTGGTCTGAGCCGTGCTTACTTCGGTCGTGGTTACCTGGAAGAAGTTAACGCCGGTAACTCTAACCCTTGTAACTGGCTGCAAGGCGGCGGTATCAACCAAGACGGCGAGATTCATGCTGTAAACAGCTTCGAAACAGCTGCTTGTGGTACTGGTGCTTGTGCCATGAAAGATGGCTTAAACAACGCTGCTGCAATTTGGAACCCTGAAGGTGATATGGGTGATATCGAGATCTGGGAACTGGCTGAGCCACTTCTGTACATGGGTCGCATGCAAAAAACCAACTCTGGCGGTTACGGTAAGTACCGTGGCGGTAACGGGTTTGAGACCTTGCGTATGGTATGGGGTTCTTGTGACTGGACTATGTTCTTCATGGGTAACGGCTACATGAACAGTGACTGGGGTCTGATGGGTGGTTATCCTTCAGCGACTGGTTATCGTTTTGAAGCTCACAACACTGGCCTTCTCGGTCCAGACGGTCGAATCGCACAAGGAAAATCAATTCCTTTGGGCGAAGATTTGAACCCCGATGACCGTGAGTGGGAAAAACACCTTGGTCCAGATGCTGTAGTTAAACGTGATAAGCAGTGCATCACAACTGAAGCAATCTTTGAAAATGGTGACCTATACTTGAACTACCTACGTGGTGGTCCTGGCTTTGGTGATCCTTTAGACCGTCTCCATACAGGCGCTCAAAGTATCGAAGAAGATCTGAACGAGAACTACGTTTTGCCTGAATACGCCAAGAAAATCTACGGTGTTGTATACACTCAAGATGAAGAAGGTACTTACACAGTTGATTCAGCTAAAACAGCCGTTAGTCAAGCTAAAATGAAAGAAGATCGTAAAGCCCGCAGCGTTCCTGTTCGTGAGTGGATGGAAACTGAGCGTGCCAAGATCCTTGATCTCGACGCTTCTCCTCAAGTTAAGCAAATGTTTGCGTCCAGCTTCGCGTTGTCTGAGCCTTTCCTGAATGATTTTAAAACATTCTGGGATCTGCCAAACGATTGGAATCTGTTGGAATCAAGCTTGGGAATCCCCATGTTTGGTGCTACTCAGACTATGGATATCAGCGAAATGCCGGACTGTAAGCCCGTCATTATGACTGAGGAATAATCGTTAACTGAGAAATTGAACCGAGTGCCCCTTGGGGCACTCAATCAATGATCAATTAGATATAAGTGAGTATAGATATGTCTACATATACAAAAAAAGAAGTTGGGCAGCTGGTTGACGGCACGTTAGTTTGGGAGACAGTGCATCAAATGCTGTCGATGCCTAAAGATGAGGATCGTTATAAGCTTTACATGGAAGTACTGCAGGATGCAGTTTCCTATGATGACAAAATCCTTTTGGCAGTAGGCCCACACTTGAACGTTGTGGAATCTGCTACTGATGGTGAAATCATTTATAAGTGTGATTGCGGCCATGACTTCGGTGATTACCGTAACAACTGGAAGCTGGGTGCTAACATTTATGTACGTGATACTCCGGAAAAAATGGACCAGGTTTATCCTCGCCTGATGTCTCCTGACACTACTTGGCAGGTTTATCGTGAGTACTCTTGCCCAACGTGTGGAACAATGCTCGACATTGAAGCTCCAACACCTTGGTATCCATGTATGCACGACTTCCAACCAGACTTGAAGACTTTCTTCGAGTGGGTCGGATTGCCTGCACCAGCAAAGATCTAAGATCTAAGATCTAAGCTGAAATAGTAGTACTGGGTCCCGGCCTTTTGGTCGGGACCCATTTATTTTAGGCTTATCAAAAGTTCTAAACTGGATTCGGTTTCAAACCTTCCTAACTATTTTCTAGCGTTCGTAAGCAAATAGTTAATCCGTAGAGGGGCTTGCCCAGCTTATATCTGCCAGTACTGCTGGATAGAAAAATTTATCGATTAAATCATTGAAATATTGCCAGTCATCCCAACATTATTGGTTAAGTTGGTTGACCGTAAATTATAAGTGTTGAGGAGAAGACTATGTCCAAAAAGAACAATGATGAGAAAAACAATGATGAGAAAAACAATGAACCGCATTTTTCAATGCAGAAAATATATTTAAAGAAGAGTATTTTTGAATCACCTAATTCCGCCAGTGTTTTTGGTACCGATTGGAAGCCAGAAACTACGCTAGATCTCAATATTAGTCACAATGTCATTGATGATAATGGTCGCTACGAAGTTACTGTGACGGTTGAGGTTACAGCGAAGAACCAAGAAATTGCGGCATTTAATCTGATCGTTGATCAGGCGGCAATGTTCCTAATTTCAGGCTTTCCAGAAGACCGTTTGAATGAAGCTTTGAACTCAGCCTGCCCATCTATTATGTTCCCTTACCTTCGCGAAACAGTGGATCATACCTTGCTTAAAGCGGGCTACCCTCCTCTGATGCTTGCGCCCATTAATTTTGATGCAATGTATAAAGAGAAAAAAGGACTGGCCCATTAATACAAGCGCCCAATAAATAAAGGGCGCACATATAAAATTTATCAAATGATGTCGAGAGCAGGCTTTCGGCATCATTTAACGTCCTGAGTCTAACGTCTATACCAGCCACAATTTTCTGCTTACCAGATTAAGCCTGATGACCACGGTATTTATTGAACGATCAATCATTAGCGCGAGTAACGGGCTAAGTAAGTCTATCTGCCCCCCCCCCTCTATCCTCTAACTATCGAACACGGTACTAAATTTGCGATGAATCAAGATCATCGACACCATTTAATGTAAATCGCGATACTATTCTATACATTAAGTACTGAGCTTATTTTGTGCTGAAGGAATAGTGAGTGCCTATAATGAAGGGTGCCATTGCGGCAGGCCATCCGATGACTGCGGCTGCAGCCGAGGAAATCTTACAAGATGGTGGCAATGCCTTTGATGCGATTGTAGCGGCCCATTTTTGCGCATGCGTAGTAGAACCCGTATTGGCATCATTGGCGGGTGGCGGCTATATGCTGGCTCAGAAAGAAGGCGCTGACCCGATTGTGTACGACTTCTTCGTACAAACCCCTCGATCAAGAAATTCAAAAACCGCACCTGATTTCTTCCCTATTCATGCTGATTTTGGCACGGTATTACAGGAATTTCATATAGGATTGGGATCCATCGCTGTGCCTGGTTCAGTGCGTGGTATGTTTGAAATTCACCGCGATCTTTGTACGCTACCGATGAGTCGTCTCGTTGAGCCTGCGGTAAAGGCGGCAAGAGAGGGGGTGCGACTCAGTCATCTTCAAGCAAAGATTTTTGACATCGTCAGTCCTATTTATTCGGCGACCCGAGAAGCACGTCAGACGTATATCAGTCCTACGAAGTCGGGATTCTTGGTCAGTGAAAATGATTTACTGAAGCAGCCTAAATTGGCTGAGACCCTCGGCAGCTTAGCAAAAGAAGGCGATAAATTATTTTACGAGGGAGATATTGCCAATAAAATAGCACAGCTCTGTACAGAGGGCGGTGGGTATTTAACACGCGATGATTTGAGTCATTATCAAGTGATACGCAGGCCGCCTTTACAGCTGAAGTATCGAAATGCCCGATTGTTTACCAATCCCCCACCAGCTTCTGGGGGTATTTTGATTGCAATGGCGTTAAAACTCCTTGAGCAGCAGAATGTGGGTGCATTGGGTTTTGGCAGCTACCAGCACTTGGACTTATTGGCGGCAGGCATGGCGGCGACGAATCAGGCTCGTTTGGATATGCTGTTAACAAATAGTGACGGAGTGGCGGAATACTTACTGGAGGAACAGTACTTGAGCCAGTATCGCCAGCAGGTAGCTGATCGTGCCCAATGTTTACGGGGTACAACCCATATTAGTGTGGTCGATGGTTTTGGGAATAGTGCTAGCATGACAGTGAGTAATGGCGAGGGCTGTGGCTACATGGCACCTGGTACAGGCATTATGTTGAATAACATGCTGGGAGAAGAGGACATCAATCCCGCTGGTTTTCACTGTTGGCCAGAAAACCAGCGAATGACCTCGATGATGTCTCCCAGTCTATTGCAGTTGGATAATGGCACATCAGTGGCGTTAGGTTCGGGCGGATCAAATCGCATTCGCACGGCGATTTTACAGGTAGTGAGCAACCTCGTGGATTTCGCCATGTCGCCGGAGCAGGCGGTATCGGCGCCCCGGATACATTATGAAAATGAGTTGCTAAACATTGAGCCTGGATTTGAGGATGCAGCACTTAACATGCTGAAAGATGATTACCCTAACCAGAAGCGTTGGGAGCAGCTTAATTTATTTTTCGGTGGTGTTCACACGGTTGAATTTGATGGTCATCATTTTCATGGTGTGGGCGATTCTCGCCGTGGTGGGGTTGGTGTTGTCGTGAACGGCGATCCTTAACAAAATGGGTATGCAGAAAATATTTTCAGAATGCTAACTCTAGAAAATTACCCCGAGACCGTCAATTAAAGAAAGGAACTTAAAGATAACCACCTAGAGAGCGCCACCTAAAGAAAGTCACCCCAAAGTGACTGAAGGATACTGATGGCGACAACGGGTGCTGTTTCAGTGCGTAACACTCGAGGTCCAAGGGTTAGTGATGTAAATCTAGCGTCTTCAGCCAGTTTGATTTCTTGAGAACTCAACCCACCTTCAGGGCCAATCAACAGGGCAGCACTTGCAGCCTGTTGTGTACCCAGTTCTCGAATATTGTGATCGCTGCGGTGGTGCAGGACTAATTTTTTGTCAGCCTCCACCGTCCTAAGCCACTGGTCGATAGTGATAGGTGAGTGGATGATGGGGATTCGATTGCGGTATGACTGTTCACAGGCACTGATGCAGATCTGCTGCCAGTGACGCACTTTCTTTTCAGCCCGCTCCCCTTTTAGTTTCACTTCGGTCCGTTCGGTATACAACGGTGTAATTTCAGTAACGCCTACCTCAGTGGCTTTTTGGATCAGCCAGTCCATCCGGTCACCTCGGGACATCCCGATACCAAGATGGATGTGCAGGGGAGATTCACGCTCAGTGTCAGTGAAACGGGCCACGGAGGCGGTTACCCGCTTGCTGCTACATTCACCAAGGGTGGCGAGAAACTCGCCGCCCTGGCCATTGAACAGCGATACCGGGTCGCCAGACTTTAGCCGCAATACGGTGGCCAAATGACGAGAAGATATCGCGTCCAGCGTCACCTCCTCACCAGTGGTTAAGGGTTGGTCGGTAAAAACCCGAATTTCACGCATTAGTGGTCGGAGAAACCCAGATTGCGACAGAGGGCTGCATTGGCCTCGACCTGATTCATTGTGTAGAAATGTAGCCCTGGTGCACCACCCGCCAACAATTTTTCACAGAGGCTAGTGACCACTTCTAAGCCGAATGCCTTGATACTTTCAGTGTCATTCCCGTACTGCTGAAGTCGCTGGCGAATCCAGCGGGGGATGTCGGCGCCACAGTTATCAGAAAACCGAATCAAATTTTGATAGTTAATGATGGGCATAATCCCGGGAATAATGGGCTGGTCGATACCCGTTTTTCGACATTGATCCAGAAAATAAAAGTAGCTATCGGCATTGTAAAAATACTGGGTGATGGCGCGGTTGGCTCCAGCTTCAAATTTTTTGCCTAGCCAGTAGATATCCTTCTCGTAGCTTTCTGCCTCCGGGTGGATTTCCGGATAAGCCGCAACTAACAGTTCAAAGGTATCGCCAAAGTGTTGGCGGATAAAGCCGACTAGCTCATTTGCATAAACAAGCTGCCCAGCACCACCCATGCCTGAGGGCAGGTCACCGCGCAGGGTAACGATGCGATTGATCCCTGCATCCTTGTAACTTTGGAGTAATGCCAAAACGGATTCTCGGCTATCTCCACCAATGGATAAATGGGGTGATGCATTAGAGCCGGCGCCCTGTATCTCAAGCACAATATCACGGGTGAATTCACGAGTGGAGCCACCAGCCCCATAGGTTACCGAGAAAAATTCTGGCTTAAATTTGGCCAGTTGACGATGGGTGTCGCGAAGCTTTTCTCTACCCTCGGGGGTCTTAGGTGGAAAAAACTCAAAGCTGATGTGTTGATTTGTCATAGTCTGTAAGTTCGTTATCGTTATTTATGCCTGTTAACGAGGCTTATCTTCTTGATGCGAAATCTTAACGATTAATACCGGTAGCTATCGCCTTTAAATGGCCCCTCCATGGGTACATTAATGTACTCAGCTTGTTCAGGCTTGAGACGAGTAATGACACCGCTGAAGCCGTTGACCATATGAGCAGCAACCTCTTCATCGAGCTTTTTGGGCAGCACTTCAACGCGTAATAGTTCAGCTTTGGTTGCTGTATCTTGGTTGGCAAATTTCTGTTTGTACAGATGGATTTGAGCCAGCACCTGATTGGCGAATGAGCCGTCCATCACTCGGCTTGGATGGCCAGTGGCATTGCCCAGGTTGACCAGTCGACCCTCAGAGAGAAGCAGTAGGTGATCATTCGTCTCGCGGTTGCGGAATACCTTGTGTACCTGTGGCTTTATTTCTTCCCACTGCCAGGTTTTACGCATATAGTCAGTGTCGATTTCATTATCGAAGTGACCGATATTACTAACGACACAGCCCGATTTCAGCGCGGCCAAAATATCTGCATCGCAGACGTTGTAGTTACCAGTGCAGGTGACGACGAGATCAATTGTTGCCAGCAAGTCAGTGTTAACGCCCTTTGATGGATCGCCATCCCGATAGGTGGATACCACTTCAAAACCATCCATGCAGGCTTGCATGGCGCAGATAGGATCGACCTCAGTTACTTTTACAATCATTCCTTCCTGGTTCAGGGATTGAGCCGAACCCTTGCCCACATCACCATAGCCAATCACCAAGGCTTTTTTACCCGCCAGCAGGTGGTCGGTGGCGCGCTTGATCGCATCGTTAAGGCTGTGACGGCATCCATACTTATTGTCATTCTTTGATTTGGTGACTGAGTCGTTCACGTTGATGGCGGGTACTTTCAGTTCACCCTTACTCAGCATGTCATACAGGCGGTGAACCCCAGTGGTCGTTTCCTCGGTGATGCCGTGAACATTGTCCAATACTTGTGGGTATTTCTCGTGCAGCAGGGCGGTCAAATCACCCCCATCATCAAGTACCATGTTGGCGGCCCAGGGTTGGCCGTCTTTCAAGACCTGTTGCTCCAGGCACCATTCGTATTCTTCCTCCGTTTCACCCTTCCAGGCAAACACGGGCGTGCCATTGGCTGCAATGGCCGCAGCTGCGTGGTCTTGAGTGGAAAAAATATTGCAAGATGTCCAGCGTACCTGGGCACCCAATGCTTCCAACGTTTCAATTAAAACGGCGGTTTGGATAGTCATGTGAATGCAGCCGAGAATGTTTGTTCCCGCCAGTGGTTGTTCAGTTCGGTATTGCTCGCGCAGGGCCATCAATGCGGGCATTTCAGTTTCGGCAATGGAAATTTCCTTGCGGCCCCATTCGGCGAGGCTGATATCGGCAACTTTATAGTCGTTAGCTGTGGTCATGTTTATTCCTTACAAATTAGTGTGTTGGGTTTTTATTGGCAGTTAAAACAGCTTGAAAAATAGATTTATAAGGCTGCTTTGAGCACCTCGGCTTTATCCGTTTTTTCCCAGGTGAAGTTCTCTTCTTCGCGGCCAAAATGCCCGTAGGCGGCTGTGGCTCGGTAAATAGGGCGCTTCAAGTCGAGCATGTCGATCAAGCCCTGGGGACGAAGATCAAAGTTTTCTCTGACCAAGGCGACAATCTCTTCATCGCTTAGCTTGCCGGTACCGAAGGTATTAATGCTGATGGAGGTGGGCTCAGCCACACCAATAGCGTAGGACACCTGTATCTCACAGCGATCGGCTAATCCGGCAGCAACAATATTTTTTGCCACATAACGGCCTGCATAGGCGGCGGAACGGTCTACCTTGGAGGGGTCCTTTCCAGAGAAGGCGCCACCACCGTGGTGCGCCATTCCGCCGTAGGTATCCACAATAATTTTACGGCCGGTTAGCCCGCAGTCACCCATGGGACCCCCGATAATGAACTGGCCGGTGGGGTTGATATGGTATTGGGTATCGGCATGCAGCCACTCTTCCGGCAAAATCGGTTTAATAATCTCTTCACGTACCGCCTCCTGTAAATCAGTGAGGGAAATGTCGGGTGAATGCTGGGTAGACAGTACAACAGCATCCACAGCTACTGGCTTTCCATCGGCATAGCGCAGGGTCACTTGGCTTTTGGCATCCGGGCGGAGCCAAGGTAGCACGCCATGCTTACGCAGATGTGCCTGGCGTTCTACCAGTCGGTGCGCATAGTAGATAGGCGCGGGCATCAGCACTTTAGTTTCGTTGGTGGCATAACCAAACATTAATCCCTGATCCCCTGCGCCAAGTTCTTTTTCCTCTCCTTCGTCCACGCCCACAGCGATGTCGTTAGATTGTTTGCCAATGGCATTCAGTACCGCACAGGATGCACCGTCAAAACCTACATCAGAACTGGTGTAGCCGATGTCCGTAATCACACCGCGGACAATCTCTTCCAAATCCACATAGGTGTTTGTTCTCACTTCGCCAGCGATAATCGCCATGCCGGTTTTGACCATGGTTTCCACGGCAACGCGTGAATGGGGGTCGTCTTTAAGAATGGCATCCAGTACTGCATCGGAAATTTGGTCAGCCATTTTATCGGGATGACCCTCTGAAACGGACTCAGAGGTAAATAGGCTATAGCTAGACATGAATCGTTTTTCCTATAGTTGTTCGTTAAAAAATAGTGACTATTGAGTAACAATAAATTATTTTTTCGGCGCGCTAATACGCGCCAGTAAATGGTTTGAAAAACTGTCGTAACTGAATCTGAAAGCCATTTCGTTGAGCGAGGTATAGGCTTTCACCTTCTACCAACCCAGCCGTTGTGGCCCAGTTGCTTAAATCTTCTGGTTCAAACCCCATCCATAAATCACCGCAGGATTCTCGTGCCCAACTTTGATCGTGGTGACACAATTCTGCCACCAGTAATACACCGTTAGGTCTTAGCAGTTGAGCTAAATCTTCAAAAATTTGAGCTGGGTCGGGTGTGTGGTGTAACACCATATTGAGAGTAATACAGTCCGCTACTAATCGCTGCTCTAGAGCCAGTGTGGTATCGCCATGAACAAATTGAATATTCGTAAGCTTCTGATCCAGAGCAATTTTTTTGGATCTGTTCAGCATTTCATCTGAGGTGTCTAAAGCGATGACCTGTTCAAATCGTTGAGCGAGGTTGGGGAGAAAGCCGCCTTCGCCAGGGCCGACTTCAAGCACTACATGTCTGGCGGGGGTGGCTGAGTCCAAAAACTCGGTGACCATTTCTCCATACTGAGCGTAGCTGGCAATCAAATCTTGATTGGCGTGAAACCGGTCGGTATTTTGTTCAAAAAACTCGCGCGAAGCAGTGGTTCGTTCTTGATGGGTTTGTTGAATGCGTTGCTGCAATGCTGGAGGCGGCGCTATAAGGTCAACTGTGGAAAATAAATGGCGGTGCAAATCCAACAGCGCAGGCTCAGCCGGTAGCGGGGCACGACGATAAAAAATGGTATTGCCTTCCCGTCGGGTAGCAACCAGTCCAGCTTTGGCCAGCACTTTTAGGTGGTGACTCATACCAGATTGCTTCACCTCAAACAGTTGGCTCAATTCCAGCACACCGTAGGCGTTATGCCTGAGCACACGAAGAATTGCCAGGCGCAAGGTGTCGCCAGAGGCCTTACAAAAGGCGGCTAGGGTGTCGATTTGAAGCGTGGTCTCATTTGTCTGAAGCGCTTCAAGCTGTCGAGCGGCAATGGTCATGGGAGTGGACTTTATCACAACCGAAAATCTATATCAAAATATATTGATATAGGTTAAATATGTAGAGTTTTAAGGAGATATAGGTCAAAAGATCGTTGCTGGCTGTTTACTGAGCTGCGCGAGTACGAGAAAATACCGCCCCTCTTTAATCCCCTATGTTTTACCAGCAGGAGCTCTTCTTGATGCCGACCAGACGTGATCTCGCAAATGCGATACGTGCTCTTAGTATGGACGCTGTTCAACAAGCCAACAGCGGCCATCCCGGCGCCCCCATGGGTATGGCAGACATCGCCGAAGTACTGTGGAATGACTATTTGGTCCACAACCCCGCTGATCCCACTTGGGCTAACCGTGATCGCTTTGTTCTGTCAAACGGTCATGGCTCTATGTTGCTGTATTCTCTGTTGCATTTGAGTGGCTATGACTTGCCTATCGATGAGCTTAAAAACTTCCGTCAGCTGCACTCCAAAACGCCGGGTCACCCAGAATATGGTTATGCCCCTGGCGTAGAGACAACCACCGGCCCATTAGGGCAAGGTCTTAGTAATGCAGTGGGTATGGCGCTGGCTGAAAAAATTCTTGCCGCTCAATTTAACCGTCCCGGCCATGATGTGGTAGATCACCATACGTATTGTTTCCTCGGCGATGGTTGTTTGATGGAAGGCATTTCTCATGAAGTGTCCTCTCTGGCAGGTACCCAAAAGTTGGGCAAGTTGATTGCGTTCTACGATGACAATGGCATCTCTATCGATGGCGAAGTTAAAGGTTGGTTCACGGACGACACCCCAGCCCGTTTTGAGGCCTACGGTTGGCAGGTGATTCCGAATGTGGATGGCCATGACTCCGATGCTATTAAGGCGGCGATTGAAGTGGCCCGCCTAGACACGGATAAACCCACACTGATTTGCTGCAAAACTATTATTGGCTTTGGTTCACCCAGCAAGCAGGGCAAGGAGGATTGTCACGGTGCACCATTGGGTGCCGATGAAATCATTCTGGCTCGGGAGCAACTGGGTTGGAAACATGGTCCTTTTCATGTGCCCTCCGATATTTACGCCTGCTGGAATGGGATGGAGAAGGGTTCTTCTGCTCAGTCATCTTGGAACGAAAAATTAACTCGCTATCGGGCTGCATACCCTGAGCTAGCCTCTGAATTTGAGCGTCGCGTTGGCGGTGAATTACCAGCAGGCTTCAGTGAAAAGGCCGATGCCTATATTCATGAATGCCAGCAGTCGATGGAAAAAGTGGCCTCTCGTAAAGCGTCTCAGAATTGCCTCAATGCCTTCGGCCCGTTGTTGCCAGAATTATTGGGTGGCTCTGCGGACTTGGCTGGTTCAAATTTGACGTTTTGGTCTGGCTCTAAGGGCGTCAGTGCTGATGATGCCTCTGGCAACTATATTTTCTACGGCGTCCGTGAATTTGGTATGAGTGCCATGATGAATGGTATCACCCTGCACGGTGGGTTTATTACCTACGGCGCGACCTTCCTGATGTTCATGGAATACGCTCGCAATGCGGTACGTATGGCTGCATTGATGAAGCAGAAGACTATTTTTGTCTATACCCACGACTCCATTGGGTTGGGTGAAGATGGCCCTACTCACCAACCTGTAGAGCAACTGACTTCGCTTCGTGCCACGCCGAACCTGCATACCTGGCGTCCCTGCGATACAGTGGAATCTGCCGTGTGTTGGAAGCATGCGATTGAGCGCAAAGACGGCCCCAGTGCGCTGATTTTCAGTCGTCAGGGTTTGGCGCCTCAGCTGCGTAACAAGGAGCAACTGGCCAATGTAGTACGGGGTGGCTACATACTTCGTGACTGCAGCAGTGAGCCACAGGCAATCATTATAGCTACGGGTTCAGAAGTTGAGCTGGCAGTTGAAGCCGCAGGCCAACTGGGTGAACAGGGTATTAAGGTTCGCGTGGTATCCATGCCCTGTGCCGAAATTTTTGCCGCCCAAGAATCAACCTATCGCGATGCGGTATTGCCCCCGAGCGTACGTACTCGAGTTGCTGTGGAAGCGGGCCATGCGGATTACTGGTATAAGTATGTAGGCTTAGATGGTCGGGTGGTGGGTATGACCACTTTTGGTGAGTCAGCTCCCGGCGATGAATTGATGAAGTTATTTGGTTTCACCGTGGAAAACGTCATCAGGGCTGTTACATCACAACTGTGATGGTTTGTGGCGTGATAGTTAGTGGAATGATGGTTTGTGGAATGGTAGTTAACAGAATGATTGTGACGGGAATGGCCGATACGGGCATCTCAGATACGGGAAGTGCAGTGGGTCGACGGTTGGGTCGACACCATTGATTCGCGTAGCGATTAACGGCTATGGCCGAATCGGTCGTTCTGTGTTGCGCGCACTTTATGAATCTGGTGGCTGTGAAAAAATTCAGGTGGTGGCGATTAACGAGCCAGCTGATTGTAAAACTATTGCTCACTTAACCAAATATGACTCCACCCACGGCCGATTTCCCGGTAGCGTAGAGATTACCGGTGATGTGTTGACCGTTAATGGTGATGCTATTTCAGTTTTTCACGGAGATGATATTCAACAGTTGCCCTGGGCTGACCTGAATATCGATGTGGTACTGGAGTGTAGTGGGACATTTGCCGATCGTGAAACAGCAGAACAACATTTGTCTGCTGGGGCCAAAAAAGTAGTGTTTTCACAGCCGGCAGAATCTACGGTGGACGCCACTATTGTGCTTGGTGTTAACGAACATACACTAAGCGGCAAAGAAACTATCATCTCCAATGCCTCCTGCTCCACCAACTGCGTGGTGCCTGTGATTAAAACCTTACACGAAGCATTTGGTGTGGAAGGCGGGGTGATTACCACCATTCACTCGGCAATGAATGATCAGCCTGTTATCGATGCCTACCACCACACCGACCTGCGAAAAACCCGAGCAGCCATTCAGTCAATTATCCCCGTGGACACGGGTCTGGCTCGTGGTATTGATCGGATGCTACCAGAGTTGGCCGGGCGCTTTGAAGCTCAGGCCATGCGGGTACCCACTATTAATGTATCGGTTATCGATTTATCGGTATTACTGAAAACAGATGTGGATGTCAGCATGGTAAACCGGATATTACAGCAGGCCGCTGATGGTCCGCTGGCGGGTATTCTGGGTTATACCGAAGAGCCACTCGCCTCCTGTGATTTTAATCACGACCCTCGAAGCGGCATTGTCGACGCCAGCCAGACTCGTGTTAGCCAACGGCGGTTGGTAAAAGTACTGATCTGGTTTGATAACGAATGGGGATATGCCAATCGTATGGTTGAGCTGGTAACACACTGGCTAACGGAGACAGCAAGGTGAGAAAAGCGTGACCCTGAATGTAATTAAAATGACGAATTTGGAATTGGCGGGCAAGCGGGTGCTGATTCGTGAAGATTTTAATGTGCCAGTTAAGGATGGCATCGTCACCTCCGACGCGCGGATTCGAGCCGCATTGCCGACCATTAAGCACGCGGTCAATGCCGGCGCTAAAGTTATCCTGATGTCCCACCTAGGACGCCCCACTGAAGGGATGTTCGATTCACAATTTTCACTGCAGCCAGTGGCCAACCAACTGAGTGAGCTGCTGGGGTTCGAGGTAAAAATTATCAGCGACTGGTCAGCAGGTGTTGAGTTGCAGAATGGTGAGCTGGCGCTGCTGGAAAATGTGCGCTTTAACCCTGGTGAGAAAAAAAACGATGAAACCCTCGCCCAGGCATACGCGGCACTCTGTGACATTTTTGTTATGGACGCCTTCGGTACTGCCCACCGTGCTCAGGCATCCACCCACGGTGTCGCCAAATTTGCACCGGTAGCCTGTGCAGGGCCACTGTTGGCGGGAGAGCTGGATGCACTGGAAAAAGCACTGGCCAATCCTGCGCGCCCATTGGTGGCGATTGTTGGTGGCTCCAAGGTGTCCACCAAGCTAACCGTTTTGGAAACACTCTCGGGTAAGGTAGATCAGTTGATTGTCGGTGGTGGTATTGCCAATACGTTTTTGGCGGCTGCGGGGATGCCGGTGGGCAAGTCGCTTTGTGAGCATGATCTGATTCCCAACGCTAAAAGCCTGATGGCTAAAACCTATATTCCGCTACCTTCCGACGTCGTGGTGGGTAAAGCATTTTCTGAGTCTGCCGAAGCGATACTGAAACCGGCAGGCGAGGTGGCAGACGACGATATGATTTTTGATATAGGCCCAACTACAGCGGCACAACTAGCGGATATTCTTAAGGGCGCAGGCACGATTATCTGGAATGGCCCTGTGGGCGTATTTGAGTTTGATCAGTTTGGCGAGGGAACGCGAGTCATTGCAGAGGCTATCGCCGCTAGCGAGGGTTTTTCCATTGCTGGTGGAGGAGACACCTTGGCCGCAGTAGACAAATACGATATTGCGGATAAAATTTCCTATATATCTACTGGCGGAGGAGCCTTCCTAGAATATGTAGAAGGTAAGGTGCTACCTGCTGTAGCAGTACTTGAAGAAAGAGCCCGAGAAGCGAGTTAACACCTAGTTTCGGCTCGTTACAAACACAATAGAACTAGCGGCAATGCCGCAACCGTTCGGCAACCATGATTCGCTGCCGGGCCTACCACCAACATTAGCAAGGAATAGACACATGGCACTTATCTCAATGCGTCAACTTTTGGATCACGCCGCAGAGAATAACTACGGCGTCCCTGCATATAATGTCAATAATCTGGAGCAGATGCGCGCCATTATGGAAGCGGCTGATCAAACTAATTCCCCCGTTATTGTTCAGGCTTCAGCGGGTGCAAGAAAATATGCGGGCGCGCCATTTCTGCGTCACCTGATACTGGCGGCTATCGAAGAGTTTCCGCATATTCCCGTCTGTATGCATCAGGATCACGGCACCAGTCCTGCCATCTGTCAGCGCTCTATCCAGCTGGGTTTCAGCTCAGTCATGATGGATGGATCTCTGGAAGAAAATGGAAAAACCCCTGCTTCCTACGAATACAATGTGGACGTCACCAGGCGCACCGTTGACATGGCCCACGCCTGTGGTGTGTCTGTTGAAGGTGAGCTGGGTTGCCTGGGTTCTCTGGAAACCGGTCAGGCCGGTGAAGAAGATGGCGTCGGTGCCGAGGGCACACTTTCTCACGATCAAATGTTGACGGACCCGGAAGAAGCCGCAGATTTTGTCGCGAAAACCGGTGTGGATGCTCTGGCTATCGCCATTGGTACCTCACACGGGGCCTACAAGTTTTCACGTCCACCCACCGGGGATATTCTTGCCATTGATCGCATCAAGGCTATCCACGCCCGCATCCCTAACACCCATCTCGTCATGCACGGCTCTTCTTCGGTGCCTCAAGAATGGTTAGCCGTTATTAACGAATTCGGTGGTGAAATCCCCGAAACCTACGGTGTGCCGGTGGAAGAGATCGTAGAAGGCATTAAGCATGGTGTGCGCAAGGTGAATATCGATACTGATTTGCGTTTAGCTTCCACCGGTGCCGTGCGAAGGTTTTTGGCAAATAATCCGGCTGAATTTGATCCACGCAAATACTTGGCGGCAACCACCGAAGCGATGAAAGATATTTGTGTGGCTCGCTATGAGGCTTTTGGTAGCGCAGGTAATGCCAGTAAAATTACGCCGATTAGTCTGGAGAAAATGTTCCAGAACTATGCCAGTGGTGAGTTGATGTAGTGAAAATATAATTTATGATGCTCGATTAAAAAGGCGGTTATTACTAACCGCCTTTTTAATCATAATTGTTTACTTTATAGAAAGGCTAAGTCTATTTCCTCAGAGCGCGGGGTTATAATCTCTTATTTATAGATTCTGAGATGTTTTATATACATCGGCAACCTCTACTAACGCAGCAATTTCAGCCAAGTATAGCGATGCCAAATAAGTAGGCCCAGACCTTGCTAGCATCGTATATCGCAACTGAGCCTCAGGGCTCTCAGAATAGCTGTCTGAAAGTTTAGTTATGGACTCTTTGCCGAGATTAAATACAACACGTTCGGATAGATAGCATCCAGTTCTTCTTGCTGCTCCAGTTTTTCTTGCCGCTAGACAATCTACCTTTCGTTCTAAAATAGTTGCCTCAATAAATTTTGTTTCATTGTTGGAGTCATAACGGACATCCCGGTATAGATGAAATTTATGAGACTTGTACTTTACGATGGTATTGATTTGATAAGCGGTGTCGCCTGTTTCTTTATCCACAGCAACACTGATGTAGCTCTCTCCCCAGGGCCTGCGATCATTTACCTTTTCCTTCTTAAACCCATCAATAGTAGAGAATACTATTGTTTTTCCGGAGTCCCTCTCTTTTGTGATGATATGTTGTTTAAAATGCGCTTTGTTTAAAGTAGGTTCAGAGGGTTCAGAGGAAGACGGGTTAGATGGCAGTGCTGTTGGCTCGTCCTGTGTACTCGTGCTTGAGCAGCCATGTAGAATTAAGGCTATGACTAAATAAAAAAAGAATTGGTGAATTATTTTCATATTAGCATCCAAATAAGTATCGTCATAATAGGGCGTTATATTTTTAAGAATACAGGGTCAGGATAAAATCACTCATTAATAATAGCTTATTATAAGAGTTACATGTGGTGGAAAGAAAAGGCTGTCGGCACTCTAATTTTCACTCTCTTCTTGGCCCACTTGTTATAAATCCTTATCTATTAGGTTTTCATTTACGGCCTCAGATAAAGCAGAAATTTCAGACACAAATAAATGGGTCGAGTAACTTGTACCTATTTCTGGAGACAATGTATATCGCCACTTTTTGTGAGATCCTGTGTTTTGAGAGCCTTCAGTATAATTTTTAGCGATCTGATCAACAGCTTGCTGGTTAATGGTAAAGACAAGATGTTCCTTGCGATAACATCCGCTATATTGGCTGCCCTTGCAATCCACCACCTGGTTTAACAGAGTGGTTTTAACTGACTGTTGACTGCCGTTCGCGGTGTAACTTACTTGCTTGTACAGGCGAGAATCATGATCTTTATATTCTATGATGCTATGAATGTGGTACGTGGTGGAGCCCGTTATTTTGTCCACAGTAGCGCTGATGTAATTGTCACCCGTAACATTGTATTTCGTCAGCATACGTTGTTTGTTAAACCCGTTAACGGTAGAGAGGACTAGCGTTTCTCCTGAGTTCCCCTCTGTGGTGGTGAGATGCTGTTTAAAATGAGCCTTATCAAGAACGGGTGATGCAGCAGGTTGAGCATTTTGCGAGCTCGCGCTCGAACAGCCCTGCAGAAAGAGAGTTACAAATAAATAGAAGAAGATAAGGTGGTTCTTTCTCATCAGTTTGTGGGCCTTAAAATTTAAAGTTGTCGTTATGTTTAGTTTGATTCTGCTCTTAAGTTTAGTTCAATAGCTAGCCGACGGATGTAATTGATATGAAGGAACGTTACTGACGGCCCTCCAGTCTGAGTTTAGTGTATAAACACTTATCCTAGATTAGGGTTTGCGATTATAGTAATGAAATACGTTAATACTGATGACTTCTAGGTAATCTTAATAAATGAGTATAACCCCTGAACAATTAGAGAGCGTGCGCCGTGGGTTGAGTCCTCTGATATTTGATTTCACGCGCGATGATGCTGAGAAAACCACCGAAGAGGCTCTTTACCTGAGCCACTACAGTTTAGATGTGCCTCCAGAGCTTACCGGCATCAAACATTACTTGGGTTATCTACCCACTCGAGGCTTTCATCTCGCGACCCAATACTGGTTGCCAGAAAAACCTCATGGAACCTATTTTGTGGCGCACGGTTATTTTGATCACATTGGCCTATATGGCCACTTGATACATCATCTACTAAGTCTAAATTATGCGGTGGTAGCTTTTGACCTACCTGGCCATGGTTTGTCCAGCGGGGAGCGAGTCACTATTGAAAGCTTCGATCATTATGTGGATATTTTTTCCGATCTTCTGCACCGATGTGACACGCATTTTCCGAAACCCTGGAAAGCGTTAGGGCAAAGTACTGGGGGTGCCATTCTACTGAAATATCTTCTGGCCGCAAAACCACATCATTACCAGAATGACCTCGCTGAAATTACGGTCTTGGCGCCACTTATTCACCCAAGAGGTTGGAAAAAAAGCTTGAAGACTTATAAATTTCTTCATCGTTTTCTAAAAAAAATAAAACGAAAATTTAAAGCGAATACGGCTAATGATGAATTTAATCAGTTTTTGGAAAATGACGACCCGTTACAGGAAAATTATATTCCGATGGAATGGATTGCGTCTATGAAGAGGTGGACGGAGGAGTTTTCCGCCTTGCCGCCTAGCGACTACCCGTTAACAGTAGTTCAGGGAGATTGTGATAGAACAGTGGCTTGGCAGCACAATATGGACGAGTTGAGTAAAAAATTCTGTAATATCGTATTGGAAGTTATACCTGGCGCGCAGCATCATTTGGTTAACGAAGAGTTGCAGATAAGAAATAAAGTTTTTAAAAATATTAATTAGTAAATTTATTTATTTGGAGTTTTTTAAAATAGATTAGAAAAAAAGTATAAAGAGAATTCATTTTTTAAATTCAAATTATCTTGAATAAAAATATTTTTAAAAGAGAACTCTGCAACGCATCGTGCCTTCAATTTCTTTGAGAGCTTTAAGTGCCAAGGCACTGTATTCGGTATCTACATCGAGAACCACATAACCCACTTTTTCATTGGTTTGCAGGTGTTGGCCACAGATATTGATATTGTTATCAGAGAACACTTGGTTAATGGCCGTCATGATACCCGGTACATTGTGGTGAACATGGAGTAACCGGTGTGTGCCGAGTAACGGTGGTAGCGATACTTGCGGGAAATTAACCGCACTGACGGTAGCGCCTTTGTCGCTATAGCTCACCATTTTCTCCGCGACTTCCAGCCCGATATTTTCCTGGGCTTCCTGAGTGGAGCCGCCGATGTGGGGAGTCAGGATAACATTGTCGAATTTACGCAGTGGAGAGACAAATTCCTCCTGATTGGATTTGGGCTCGCTTGGAAAAACGTCAATAGCCGCGCCACCCAGATGTTTGCTTTCAAGCAGTGAGCTGAGAGCGTCGATATCGACCACCTGACCTCGAGCGGCGTTGATTAAGATGGCGCCTTTCTTCATGGCGCCTAATTCTTTTGGCCCCATCATATAGCGAGTAGCAGTGGTGTCTGGCACATGCAATGAGACTACGTCAGATAGGCTGAGCAGTGCTTTGAGGTCAGAAACTTGTTCGGCATTGCCCAGTGGTAGCTTGGTGATCACATCGTAAAATTTTACTTTCATGCCCATGGCCTCAGCCATGACACTGATTTGGCTGCCAATATTACCGTAGCCAATAATACCCAAGGTTTTACCGCGTACTTCGTAGGAATCGTTAGCGGATTTCAGCCAAGTTCCTCGGTGAGCGGCCGCACTTTTCTCGGGAATACCACGCATCAGCATAATGGTTTCAGCAATCACCAGCTCAGCCACACTGCGGGTATTAGAATAGGGGGCATTAAAGACCACCACGCCATGTTCGGTGGCGGCCTGAAGGTCTACTTGATTGGTTCCAATACAGAAGCACCCGACACCAATCAGTTTTTTACCGGCTTCGAAAACCCGGCGGTTGAGCTGAGAGCGAGAGCGAATACCAACAAAGTGAAAATCCTTAATTTTTTTCACTAGCTCGTCTTCTGGTAGGGCAGACTTCAGGTATTCCACATTGGTATACCCGGCCGCTTCCAGAGAGGCTACTGCAGAAGGGTGGACGCCTTCTAATAAAAGGAATTTGATTTTGGCTTTGTCTAATGAAAAGCCGAGGGAAGAATTGGCCATACGATTCTCTTGGGTGGGCGCTCTATAGGCAGCAGGGCAAGCAGTCAGACTGTAAGTACCACTTCAGCTATCTAAAAAAAAGGGCGGCTATGATACCATGCACGCCCTTTGATAACTGCCCCTTTTGGAGGTGTTTGCGATGGCCATTGCGGCTTCCGTCATAGAAACGTTACGCGGCATTGTGGGTGATCAGCGTGTGCTGACCGATGACGTATCTTTCCAGCAATATGGTGTTGATCGGACGACGATCTGGCAGCCAGCGCCCGGTGTGGTGGTACTGCCCGGTAGTACTGAAGAAGTGCAGGCCATTGTGCAGCTAGCCAATATCGAGAACCTTGCAGTAGTTCCCTCCGGTGGCCGTACGGGGCTAAGTGGTGGCGCAGTTGCTACTAATGGCGAAATCGTCATTGCCATGGATCGAATGAATCAGGTGGTGGATTTCAATGAAGTAGACCGCACAGTGACCGTGGAATCGGGCATGATCACCGAACAATTGCAGGTATTTGCCGAAGGTAAGGGGCTGTTTTACCCCGTTTGGTTCGCCTCGACAGGTTCCAGCCAAATTGGCGGCAACATTGCCACCAATGCCGGCGGTATCAATGTGATTCGCTACGGCATGACCCGTAACTGGGTGATGGGCCTGAAGGTGGTCGATGGTAGCGGCAACATTATGGAACTGAATCGCGGGCTGGTAAAAAACAACACGGGTCTGGATTTTCGTCACCTGTTTATTGGTTCGGAAGGTATCCTGGGGATTATCACGGAAGCCACTATGCGCTTGACGCGCCCGCCACAGGAACTGAGTGTGCTGGTGCTGGGAGTGGTCGATTTCCCTAGTATTATGGGCGTACTAAAAACGTTTAATGACGGGATGGATCTCACCGCCTTTGAATTTTTTACCCATAACGGCATGGAGAAAGTGGTCGCCCACAGTGGAGTACCAGTGCCGTTCGAAACAAAAGCGCCGTTCTATGCGCTGATTGAATTTGAGCAGACCTCTGAAGCTCTGCTAGATAAGGCTATGGAATTGTTCGAAGCCTGTGTGATGGAAGGCTGGGTGGAAGATGGCGTAATCAGCCAGAGCTTGTCCCAGGCTGAAAATTTGTGGAAGTTACGCGAGGATATGTCGGAAACGCTCTCCCGGTGGAAACCTTACAAAAACGATATCAGCGTCAACATTTCAAGGATGCCTGAGTTTCTAGCCAAGGTTGATGTGTTGGTAGCGAATGAATACCCCGATTTTGAAGTGGTTTGGTACGGCCATATTGGCGATGGCAACCTACACTTGAATATACTCAAGCCAGACGATCTTTCCGTGGAAACATTTACTGCGCGGTGTAGCGGCGTCAGCAAGCAAGTGGCGGCTCTGGTTCAAGAGTTCAACGGTAGTGTCTCTGCCGAGCACGGCGTCGGCCTATTGAAGAAAGATTACCTGAGTTACACTCGGACAGAGACTGAATTACAGTTGATGCGACAAATCAAACAGGTTTTCGACCCCAACGGTATTATGAATCCGGGCAAGCTGGTTGATGCTGTGGCTGACACATAGAGCCAGCTAGCTAAGGGAAAATCCTTAGATGTGATAGGTTGTGGATGGTTAAGGAAAGACTATGAACGAAGAGACACCCAAACCGAAGGCGCATCCGGTTCAGATTAGAGAAGCTAATGATAAAGAAACTGAAACAGAACCGACCAGCACCGAGGTTGTACCTGACGATAACCTGAAGAACCTGACGCAACTGGTCTATATCCTACAGGCCATCAGCCTAGTAGTGGGCGTAACCGCTATCGCTGGTCTGATTATCAATTATCTCAAGCGGGATGAGGTCAAAGGTACTTACCTTGAAGCCCACTTTACCTGGCAAATCAAAACCTTCTGGTATGCCCTGCTCGGCGTAATACTCGGCTGGTTGCTGGTCATCGTGGTGGTCGGTTTCCTGATTTTGGGCGCGGTATGTCTCTGGTATATCTACCGGATTGTTAAGGGCTGGCTGGCTTTCAATGATGGCAAGGCACCTTAATAAAAAACCTTAGCAACGATAAAATCCTAACAAAAGAGTTCTGGTAATGCGCTATTTAGATCACTGTATCCACCTTGCTGGCGGCGGCTCACAGCAGATACCTGCCGGTAAAGTGGTCTGTGTAGGGCTTAACTATCGTGATCACGTTAAAGAGATGGATGGTCAGGTGGCCGATGAGCCAGTGATCTTTCTCAAGCCGTCCAGTGCGCTGGTGCCTCTGGAAGAGCCGGTAGCTATTCCTGTTGAGTTTGGTGCTTGTCATTATGAGGCGGAGATGTCGATCTTGATTGGTGAGCAGCTCGGCGATTGCACAGAGGAAGAGGCTGCCAAGGCCATTATTGGTGTTGGTGTAGCGCTGGACTTGACCCTCAGGGATTTACAGTCTCAATTTAAACAAAAGGGGCACCCCTGGGATAAGGCCAAAGGTTTTGACGGTGCATGCCCTGCGTCGGCATTTGTGGATCGCGCTCAAGTGGGCGATTTACAGAATTTAGAACTGCGATTTACTCTCAACGGAGAGGTGAAGCAGGCATCTAACACCCGTCATATGATCACGCCGGTCTTGACGCTGATTGCGTATATCTCTCGATATTTCACCCTGATGCCCGGTGATATCGTTCTGACGGGCACACCCGCTGGCGTGGGCCCGCTATCTCCTGATGATCAGTTAACACTGGAATTGGTGGATGTGGTTTCAGTGACGACTAGTGTGGTTGCTAGATAACATTATTATCTGCGCAGCGTTCTTCTCAACTGTTTCAGTGAGCCTCGTGCCATGACCATTAAAAAAGGTATCTACAAACACTTCAAGGGCAATCTCTACGAAGTGATAGACACCGCCCTCCACAGTGAAACCAAGGAAGAGCATGTGGTTTATCGCACGCTCTATGGCGATCACAGTACTTGGGTTCGACCTATGGCGATGTTCAATGAAACCATTGAACGTGATGGCCGTACGTTTAAGCGGTTTGAGTTTGTGGAGGAAGGCCAGCCCAAATAATGGCCATTTTAATGTGACTTAGGTATTTAGTGAGACATGGGCATTGGCTTACTATCAAAAAAATCACTACGACTGACCAATTCGTCAATAATAGCGTCGATAAATGCCTGATCCAGATCAGAGTTTGGTGTTTCCATACTACCCAAAATATCCCATAGTTTGCGACTAGCCAGCATTTCGACACGGGTATCAATCCAGTGGAAAACCAGCTCGCCAGTGTCATCCCGTTCAACAAAGAAGTTATTGGCTTGCTGTTTCATCAGGATTTTGATGGAGGCGCCGTTAATAGGGCAGGTGTTTTTTGTTGCTTCGTGAGTGTTTTTCATAGCTCTTTTCATCTCATCTCTTTTTATCATTTCTCTTTTCATGTGAGCCAAGATAGCGAGTGAATGTGTCAGAACGATGGATATTTGATGACAAAAATATGACATTGGTGTTTTGTTTACGCTTCATTGCACCCTTCACTCCCTCCTACACCACGCCTTTCTGATCACCACCTTCATCGTCCCCTTCGGTGATCAATCTGGACATTTTGATGGTCAGCCATCAAAGTACGCACCTTTCTACCATTACGCATATTTTGCAATAAGACTTATAGGCTCTGGAAGTTAGGGCCAGGAAATTAGGGCCAGGAAATGTCTTCAATTCTGTTTGAAAAGAAACGCACAGACGTAAACAGCATCAGTGTACGTTTCGCCGCTGTATTAATTAGCGTGTGTACCATGATGTACTTCATCAATATGCCATTGATGCTAGGGCTTGCTGTAAAAGACCTAGGTCTAGTGCAGTCGCAGGTTTGGCTGCTTGGTGGATTTTTTCTGGGTGGCGTAGCCCTGGCGGCAGCACTCTCCATATTGTTTATCCGCATAGCCCACTGGCAGCGACTGATCATTATCAGTGGGTTGATGAGCCTACTTGCCTTTTTACTGCCTGTGTTTGTATCCGGTTTTACCTTTTTGTTGATCTGTCAGGGATTGGCCGGTTTGTTTGCCGGTCTTGGTTATGCCGTGGCTATTGCCTGCCTAGGTGATACCGCCAACCCCACACGTAATTATGCGTTGGCGCTGACGGTTCAAACGGCCGCCGTTGCAATTGTGAGTTACCTGTTACCTCAATTGGTTGCCAGAGGAACGACCTTTAATGAGGCGCTCATAGCGGTCACAGCTTATTCTTTTATTGCCATACTGCTGGCGACGATGATGCCGAGAAATGGTAAACGTGCCAGCCTTAAAAGTGCCATGAGCAGCCAAAAGCCCGGTGCGGTTTACTTCACATTGTTTGTGCTGCTTCTAGTCTTTGTGGGTGGTAGCACCGTACGTAACTCAATAGAGCCCATCGCATCGCGTTTTGATTTCGCTGCTACAGAAGGTGGTGGGGTGATGATGATGTTGGTTCTGGCCAGCGGGCTGGGTTCATTGATCGCCGCTTTTATAGGCGGGCGTTCCGGTTATGCTAAACCAATGGCCCTTGCCTTGGGTGTCGCTGCCACTGTTTTAGTTCTGGGTGTCTTTCAGCTTTGGCCGGAACAGTTGAGTTTGATTTTTGCATTCTGTCTCGTGGGGGGTGCCTGGAATTTCGCCGCTGCCTATGGCATGGGATTAACAGCCAAGCTTGACAGCAGTGGTAAATACACGCCATTAATCGCCACCATGCAGATTGTCGGTAATGTTACGGGTATTGCCGCTGTTGGTTCACTGGTGGTGGGCGGCAGTTATGTCTTGCCCTATATGCTTGCAGGGATAGTCTGGATTGTGGCATTGGTGATGGTTATTCAGATCGCGAAACGTAATCAAAAACAAATCACGGCAAGCAGTAGCGAGTAATATCAGTGAGCAACGGGAATATGGATGAGCCAGATGGAAATAAAGCGGTTGATGATACCCGTTCGGCTACAGATTCGACTGAGGATTCAGTTGCAGATCCAGCCACACACCCCTTTGACCGCTTAACGCCGGATCTTATTCTGGATGCCATGGAGAGTCAGGGGTATATCATTGATGGGCGGTTATTCCCTCTAAATAGCTATGAAAACCGGGTATACCAGATTGGTATTGAGGGCGAGCAGCCACTGATTGGTAAGTTTTATCGCCCCAGCCGCTGGAGCAGAGAGCAAATTATTGAAGAGCACCAATTCGGTTATGAATTGGCAGAACAGGAGTTGCCGGTGGTGGTGCCGCTCATGGATGACAGTGGGCAGAGTTTGTTTGAATTTAAAGGGTTTCAGTTTGCCCTTTTTCCACGAAAGGGGGGGCATGGGCCGGAGCTGGACAATCTCGACAACTTACATCTTTTGGGCAAGCTGTTGGGCCGAATGCATGCGGTCGGTGCTGTGCGGCCCTTCGAGTATCGCCCAGTGCTGGACAGCCAAAGCTTTGGCCACGAACCCGCCGCGCTGATCAGTGAGCAGTTTATCCCGCAGGAATTAAAACTCTCCTACGATTCTCTGATCCGAGATGTACTGCAGGCAGTGGATGAGACCATCGCCAATGTGGGTCCAGTTGATCATATCCGGGTACATGGCGATTGCCATTCAGGGAATATCCTGTGGCGAGATGACAATGCCAACTTTGTGGACCTCGATGATGCTCGTATGGCGCCAGCAGTACAGGATATCTGGATGCTCATGTCAGGCGAGCGCGACAGACAAACAGCGCAGTTATCAGAAATTGTCGATGGCTATAATCAGTTTTTCGATTTTCATCCCCGCGAATTACAGTTGGTGGAGGCGCTTCGAACCCTGCGGATGATTCACTATGCCGCATGGCTAGCCAAGCGCTGGGAAGACCCGGCCTTTCCTCGAGCATTCCCCTGGTTTAATACCATTCGCTACTGGGGCGAACATATTCTGGAGCTCAGAGAGCAGTTTGCCGCGCTGAGTGAGCCGCCATTAGAAGTGATGTAACGTCTATTTAATGGGCCTCTCTAATTGACAAGACGATCGACATATTTCGACGAAGGAAAATAAATGAGAATTTGTGGTGTTGAACTAACGAGTAACGATGCGGTTGTTTGTTTGCTTCATCTAGAAAATAAACAGTTTACGCTACCCGATTTCAGGGTGCGTAAACTAACGTTGCCAAAAGAGCACACTCGTGAAGATCTCCAACAGTTTCAATTTGCATTTGCCAAACTGATGGGAGACTACGGGGTCAATAAGGTTGCCATAAGAGAGCGTATGACCAAGGGGAAATTCGCCGGTGGTGCAATCAGTTTTAAGTTAGAGGCAGCCATTCAACTCCTTTCAGATATAGATGTAGCTACGCTGTCGCCAACGCAAATTAAATCTGCGCTGTCGGAAAACCCGCTGCCTATCTCGATTTCAGATGCTGGTTTAAAGGTATTCCAAGAAGCGGCATTTACCGTGGCCTATGCCGCGCACATGTTGAAGTAGATCGCTATAATGTACGGTATCCGCCAGAACACTAGAGGATAATAAGTGCGATGGGGAGAAAGTGCCTTCAAGACGTTGATGTAGGGCTTTCAAGTATGGACAAAGATCAAATGTAATCAACCTTAAGTCTCTTCCCTTGATATGGGGGGTAGGCGTATCTAGTCAGGCGTTATAATTGATTGAATCTTCAATGATAAGAATGGTGAAGAAATTCAACCTACTTGCTTATATTGTTATAGCTGCAGGCGTTGCTTCCTACTTTATACGGCATGGTTTTATCAGCTTTCTCCCGATCGAAGTGCGAAGTGAATTCTTGATGAAGTTTGACTTCATCAAGTTTTTCCAGATAGGCGACCAAACTGCATTCTTTTTTTCCGTAGGATTGATGAGCTGTGGACTTGCTGTTCTGCTATTCAACTACCTTCATGATGAACACGACCAATCGACGAGCGATAGTTATTTAATCGATGAGAAAAAAATTCTTACGAGTGTGCTTGCCTATCGTCCTGCTTCAAATCAAGAAAATATAGAAAACGGAAAAAAATTAAATCGTTAGAAGAAATTACGAGAGCAATTGAAGTTGGAAGTCTCCAAATTACAGAGGAAGAAAAAGAACGTATTTTAGAAGAGATAAAGAAGGATATTCTAGTTGATACAGCTGGCCCAGTTGGGTCTGAAATAGATAAAAATACTTACAAAATATCAAGCGAGCTAGTCAGATAGAGAGCGCGCAAGAGCAACTAGAAAAAAAGCTGGGGTTAAGGACAGAAGTTTCAGCTTTAGGCGACGCTGTAATGTCAGTCTAGTTGCCGGTGTTTTAACAACGATAGCTGTCATAGGTATATTGACTACTATTGTTTTCGATACAGACGTTAAATTAACAAATGAAACATTAATGAGTCACTTTTACGATAAGTTTATTCTTGGTTTATTTGTTGAGATTTCTTCATTGTTTTTTCTAGCACTCTATAAATATGGGCTCGTTCAAATTAAATTATTTCATAATGAGATAACTAATATTGAAATGAAGTTTTTGTCACTGGATAGTGCGATTAGTTCAAGAAATGAAGATTTAATAAATTCTGTTATTTCTGCAGTTTCTAAAACTGGCAGAAACGTGGTTTTAGATAAAGGACAGGCTGAAGCTGAAAAATAACGATTGAGGTTGCTGGCTGATAGTGAAAATCAAATTTGAAACCAAGTTTAAATTATCTCATTACATGGGCAGTTAAGCGCTGGCAGGATGCCGCCTTCCCCTGAGCCTTTAACTGGTTTAATACCGATCTCTATTGGGGTGAACATACTCTGGAACCAAGAGAGCAATTTTCGGCTTTGAATGAGACGCCATTAGACGTAATTGATTGATGTTACCCACGAAAAGTAGACATCTTGTCTAGTTAGATTTCGATCCAACACGAAAAAAATCATCTATACTCTTTAGGCTTCACAAATGTGTTTAAACTAGATTTCTAAAGGAAACTCAAATGGCAACGTATGAATGTTCAAAATGTGGAATGAGTGTTAATGCAACCTGTGGAAAGTGTGATGCGCCACTGGTTGACGATAGTTTAGAGCTTGAGGATGGAGGAAAAGTACAAATTTCGAAATGCCCCAATGACCACGGGAAAATTAAATCCCCCATGTGTTGTGGTGAGGATATGAGCTGTACTCTCTGACGTTATAGCAAGACAACTGTATAAATAAGCCGGATGCAGGCGGCGCTTAACAGCGTGCCTGTATTCCAGCTACATCATCAGCTTTCTGCGTAAATCGTTTTTACACCGCATTCCGTGCCAATCATCAAGATATCTGCCGGACGTAGTGCAAACAAGCCATTGGTGACCACCCCCGTAATATTATTGATCTTCTCTTCCAGTTCCCGTGCTGGGCTGATGGGGCATAGGTGGTGCACATCGATAATGACATTACCGTTATCGGTAACCACGCCTTCACGATAGACCGGATCACCCCCCAGTTTGACCAATTCACGCCCTACATGGCTCCGCGCCATGGGGATTACCTCAACGGGTAATGGGAAGGTTCCCAGATGGTCAACCCATTTTGATCCATCGGCGATACAAAGAAATTCTTTAGCCACGGCCGCCGTAATTTTTTCCCGAGTCAGTGCCGCGCCGCCACCTTTAATCAGTTCCAGGTGAGAATTTGACTCGTCGGCACCATCAACATAGATCGTCACTTCATCAACGGCATTCAAGTCGTAAACGGGAATTCCGTGTGCTTTCAGTCTATCGGCAGAGGCTTCAGAGCTGGCAACGGTACCCGCAATTTTGGCCTTGTGCTCTGCCAGTAAATCGATAAAAAAGTTAGCGGTGGAGCCTGTGCCAATACCGATGATGCTCTTGTTATCTATCTTGCTCAGGGTGTAATCCACTGCAGCTTGGGCGACCGCTATTTTTAGCGCGTCTTGCTGGGCTTTTTGTTGAGATAAACTTTTATCTGAAGTCATGCTTGGGCAGCCATTGATTATATGCAGATTATTATACGGATCAGTTTATGAAAGGACAGATAATGTCGATCAGTGCTGGCTTTGCGGGTGGTGAAAATTTACTATTGGAGACCATTGTGCGATTGTTATTTTGCCCTTTGGTGATGTTAAGAATGTACTCAGTCGGTCATTTATGAATATAAAGCCCCTTCCTCCGTGCATTTTTGCCTTGCCAAAGAACAACATTCCGACTCACACACGGGTCTCTGTCACTATTAAATAAGTTAGAACAAACATGCCCCAAAGCTACGTAAAACGAATTCTCAATGCCCGCATCTATGACTTGGTGGTGGAAACACCCATTGATAAGGCGGCCCAGCTCTCGGAACGTATTGGCAACCAGGTGTTGCTGAAGCGGGAAGACTTGCAGCCAGTTTTTTCATTCAAGTTGCGTGGTGCGTATAACAAAATGCTGTGTTTGAGCGAGGAGCAGTTAGCCAAAGGCGTCGTCGCGGCCTCTGCAGGAAACCATGGTCAAGGGTTGGCGATGTCGGCGCAAAAGATGGGGGTTAAAGCCACCATCGTGATGCCCGGCACCACGCCACAAATTAAAGTGGCGGCAGTGAAAGCCCTTGGTGCCAAAGTGGTGTTGCGCGGAGATACTTATGATGAGGCCTCGGATTACGCAAAAAAACTGGTGGTCGAAAAGGGTATGACTTATGTCCATCCCTTTGATGATCCGGATGTGATTGCCGGTCAGGGGACTATCGCCATGGAAATTTTGCGGCAGGTCTCTGGCCCTCTCGATGCGGTGTTTATTCCCGTTGGCGGCGGTGGCCTGTGTGCCGGTATGGCGGCCTACATCAAATATGTACGTCCTGATGTGAAGGTCATTGCAGTTGAGCCTGATGATGCGGCTTGTTTGGCGGCAGCCATGGAGGCGGGTCGTCGGGTACGGTTAAAACATGTGGGCATCTTTGCCGATGGCACCGCTGTGGCCCAGATCGGCAAGGAAACCTTCCGGGTACTGAAAGATACCGTGGACGAAGTTGTGACCGTTTCGGCGGATGAAATCAGTGCAGCGATCAAAGATATCTTTGACGATACCCGTTCCATTTGTGAACCCTCGGGCGCACTGGGTGTGGCCGGCCTTAAAAAATATGTAGAGCGCAAGGGCGTGAAGGGTCAGACCCTGCTTGCCATTGATAGTGGTGCCAATATCAATTTTGATCGGCTCCGGTATATTTCCGAGCGCGCGGAAATTGGTGAGAAGCGTGAAGCTATTTTGGCCGTCACTATTCCTGAGAAAGCGGGCAGCTTTAAGAAGTTCTGTGCTGCGCTCAGCAAACGCAGTATCACGGAATTTAATTACCGCATGGGGGATCCCTCCCAGGCGCATATCTTTGTGGGCGTTCAAGTGATGTCTGATGAGGATCGCTATCAGTTGGTTGCGGACCTTAAGGGCAAAGGATACCCCTTGGTGGATATGACGGATAATGAAATTGCCAAATTGCATATCCGCCATATGGTCGGTGGTCGTGCTATTGAGGCTACCCATGAGGCAGTTTATCGCTTTGAGTTTCCTGAACGCCCCGGTGCGCTGATGGGCTTTCTGAATAAGCTGGGCGGTCGCTGGAATATCTCTATGTTCCATTACCGTAACCATGGCGCAGCCTATGGCCGTGTGTTAGCCGGGCTACAAGTGCCTGATGGTGAGCGTAAGCAGGTGGCTAAGTTCCTCAATGATCTTGGTTACACTTGGCAGGAAGAGACTGATAACCCTGCCTATCAGGTTTTTCTGAATTAAAGGCGCCCTTAATCTGAATGCTTTCTTGGAGATATGGTGAGATGAATGAATCCTTGACCATTAAGGATTTAATCGCCATTTCCAGAGGGCCTTATTTGGCGTTGATTCCTGCCGTATTTTTTCCAGCCATGGTGCTGAGTTATAAATTGACCGGACAGTTGGCGGTCGACCTGCTCATCTTGATTTTTATTGCCGCGATGGCTGCACATATTGCGGTTAATGCACTCAATGAATATCAGGATTTTAACAGCGGCCTTGATGAAACTACCAATCGAACACCTTTCAGTGGTGGAAGTGGAACACTGCCTGCAAAACCCTGGTTAGCCTCATCGGCAAAAGGTCTGTTTCTCATCTCCTTTCTGGTGATGGTGGTCGTGGGTGGTTACCTCAGTTGGCGAGTCGGCTGTCAAATCCTGCCCTTAGGTATTTTGGGTGGTTTGATTATTCTCATTTACACGAAGTGGATTAATCGCATACCGCTGCTTTGTCTTATTGCCCCCGGCGCTGGCTTTGGCTTGCTGATGGTCAATGGCATGGTTTTTCTGATGACGGGAAGCTTTCCCGCAGCCGCACAATATCTTGGTTGGGTTGTTTTTTTTCTCTGTAACGGCTTGTTGTTATTAAATCAAATCCCTGACGTTGAAGCAGACCGTGCTGCTGGGCGTCGTCACCTGCCTATCGTGTTGGGTGTTCGCTCGAGCATTGGGGTTTACAGTCTATTGTTGGTGGGCGCTTACGGCAGTTTGCTCACCGGATGGTGGTTTGGCTCATTGCCGGCGACCACACTGGTTGCGTTGGCGACTGCGCCCTTGGGAGTGTTGATTGTTAGAGTGCTGCTGTGCAGCATGGATAGCCCTGAGGCGCTGGTCCCGGCCTTAGGTAAAAATGTTCTGTTGGTATTGGCTACACCGGTATTGATGGGCGTTGGGATACTCTTGAGTTAACAGGCGTTGTCTAGCAAGCTAATCAGCCAGCCCGTAAATCAGTCTGTTAAATCAGGGTAGCTTTAGATGTCGACGCATCAGATAATTGATATCCCGCTGGTCTATCAGAATAGGTACATTATCCAGCCCGGGACCTTCCATATAAGCCGGCACATTCGTGCCAGTATGCATTTCCCATTGTCCCTGAGGTGATGAATTGGTGGCGTAATTGACCGCCATTAATTCCCCGGATAAAGTTTTCAATACGGCGTAATAGCCGGTTGGATATTGGGCCAGCTGGATTGCCTTGCTTGCCGCTTGGTAGCTTTCCGGCAGAGGGACTATCTGCCCGGCATGACCATGATCGGCAGTAACGATAATTAATGTATTGGGTTGCTGTGCAGCAAATTGTCGACCGATGGTCACGGCTTGATCAAAGGCGTGAAGTTCACCAATTTGGCCGCAGGGGTTTCGTTTGTGGGCTTGTTTATCGATGGACGCGCCTTCTACCATCAGAAAAAACCCTTGGTCATTATTGTGGGATAGCGCTTGTAGCGCATGCTCAGTCATATTGGCCAGTGTGGGGGTGCCTTTGTGGCTGGGGTTTTTCTCACAGCTGAATGGGGTGGGAAAAATAGCCTTGCCTTGCTCATCTGTGGTGATAAGTTCGGCGCGCCGATTGTTCTCGCCTCGCCATTCGACGGGGAGGTGTCCGTTGGCAAATAGCCCCAGCAGTTGACCAGTATTAACGGCAGACTGTAGCGAATTTGTGGTTGTAACTAGGCGTAGGCCATGACTTTGGGCTTTCTCCAGAATGTTGAGTCGGCTGTTGTCTTGGTACTCTATCGGTTGGTTGAAAAAGGTCAGACCTCCGCCCAGTAACACGTCGATATTTGCTGTGGCGAGTTGCTCTGCAATAGATCCCGGACCACCGTGTTTTTTCAGGTCGCGGTTACATTGTTGGGTTTTAGCCTGAATGGGATTGATAGCCGCCATATTTTTTGTGCTTTGACAGTCCCGGTGTGAGGCATGGGCAGCAAAGGCAGCGGGAGTGGCATCGGTCAAGCTAGCCGTAGAAACCAGCCCCGTTCGATACCCCTTTTCTTGGGCAGCTTCCAGGATAGTTTTCTGATCAGCATCCTTGGCGGCACTGGTAGAAATGCGTCCTTTGCTGGTAAGGAGCCCCGTGGCAAGAGTGCTGGCCGTATTGGCGCTATCGGCTACATAGCGGAATTGTTTGGGATTATCTTCACGCAAAGCCAATACCCTGACTGAACTTCGAACGGGCATCTGCTCCATAGCAAATGCACCATCCGGGCCATAGAGATAATTTCGCGCCATGGTGATTTGGTGTTCATCCATACCATCGCCAATAAACAAAATGACGTTGTTGGAAGAGGTGGCTCTAGAGGGGTGTTCGTCCTGAGCCGCATGGCTGAATACAGTGGGCAGGAGCAGAAAGATAGCCGCTAAAATAGCGAACGCTTTCCTGCTAGCAAGGCTGGCAACACGTAAACAGTTGGTTATCCCTACCATGCCGGAAAGCGTCCTGGTTTTATTCTTTACTGATGTTAAGTAAGTCGCCCAGCTGACGAATTTGAATAGCGTCGATACCAGAACCAGCCAGTGCATCAGAAATCACCACGAGCCTATCTTCCGGAGAAAACTCAGGTCGTTCGATCATAATTCTGGCTGCGGTGGCGAGTGTTTTTTCCGGATCTTCACTAAAGTTGATGCGGAAGCTCAAGACGTTGCGGTTGAGCACCAGTTGGCGACGGGTTCGGCTGTCATTAGTGAAGGCGCAGATAATCGGTGCCTGGGGGTGACAATTGGTGACGTAGTTGGCCATTCGGCCGCGTCTAGTGGGTACGATAATGGCCTTGGCATTGATGGATTCGGCCAGTTTTACTGCGGCCGCTGCAATTTCTTCCTTGTCGTTTTTCAGCTCTAGATCCTTGGTAAATTGAAGGCCAGGGCTGTGCTCGATGGAGTTAGCTATTCGAGATAGTATCTCTACACATTTTACCGGGTGCTTCCCAATGGTGGTTTCACCAGACAACATAATGGCATCGGCTTCTTCGTAAACAGCATTGGCTACATCCGTTACTTCTGCTCGAGTAGGAATCGGGTTTTCAATCATGGATTCCAGCATGTGAGTGGCGACAATCACCCGTTTCCCTCGCTGGGCGCAAAGGCGAATAATTCGGCGCTGAACTCTGGGTAGTTTTTCAATGGCAATTTCTACACCGAGGTCACCTCGTGCCACCATGACGCCATCGGAGGCATCAACAATCTCACTGAGATTTTTAACGCCTTCCTGGTCTTCAATTTTGGAAATGATTTTGATCTTGTCGACTTTATCGCCCAATAGCTCACGTAGCTGATGGATGTCTTCAACATCTCGTACAAAGGAGAGGGCGATAAAGTCCACCTCTTGCTCGATGGAGAACAGTATATCGCGACGGTCTTTTTCGGTGATGGCGGGCAGATTGACCCGAATGCCGGGCAAATTAACGTGGCGCTTGCTTTTGAGCACCCCGCCATCAATCACCTTGCATTGCATGATGCGCTCTTCTTTGCTCAGAACCTCTAGGTTGATCAAGCCATTGTCCACGGTGATCATGTCACCTATTTCTACATCATTAATCAGGTCTTCGTAATTGATGCGAATGGAGCTGGCTTCCACATCGTCTTCACCGCGGGCAACCACTGAGATGATGTCGCCTTCTTTCAGGTTCAGGTCATGTTTAATGTCACCTGTGCGTATTTCTGGCCCCTGCGTATCCATCAGGATAGCGATAGGGTGTGACTGCTTTTTGTTGAGCGTACGCACGGCCTTGATGACCTTGGCATGGGACTCATGATCACCGTGAGACATATTCAGACGAACCACATTCATCCCTGCGATAGCCAGTTTTTCTAGCATCTCGAATGATTCTGTAGCGGGGCCAATGGTGCAGATAATTTTGGTTTTACGCATAAGTGGTGTTTCTTTCAGGATTAGTGGGGCAATGAATAACATTGCACTCGGTGACAATAGCTCGTAGTGCGACGTCCCATGGTTGTGGGCGAATACTATCAGTTTCCTGGCAACTTTGGGCCAACCCAATGAGCCGGGTGAGGTGTTGCTGTGTCGCCAAGGTGCGGTCATAAAAGCCGCCACCCATACCAAGTCTATTGCCGTGACGGTCAAAGGCCACCAGTGGTAGTAAAATCAGGTCGAGGCCAATGGGGGGCACAATGCGGCGGCTTTTTAGGCGAGGTTCTTCAATACCAAACCGGTTAATCGACAGGGGGTCTCCCTGGCAATAACGGACAAAGTAGAGTCGGTTCAGTTTTAGCGGGTGTAGTACCGGTAGGTAGCACTCTTTACCGGCGGCCTCAGCAATACCCATGGCGAGTTGTGGGTCAATCTCACCATCGCTGGCGAGATAAAACGCAATACGCTTACTGTTTCGAAAAGCGGAAAGATTGGAGAGCTGTTGAGCGAGACCTGCACTCGCAGCATCCTGCTGTAGGGGGGACAGCGCTCGACGTCGCTCACGCATCAATTGACGAACGGCCTTGCTGTCCATGAATACCTAATGTCTCAACAGATTTTGAGTAAATCCCCGGAGGTGCCGCTGTCAACTCGGCCTTGAACCCAAGGTTCAAGGTGGGGGACTCAGCGATACATTAGGCTTTCCGTCGTGCGGACATGCACACCATATCGGCTTGAGCCCTCCTGGTTACAAATTATCGGCTCGAGGACTTGTCGACTGGCAAGCACCCCAGGGCGTAAGAGGGATTATACCCCAGTCTTGGGGCTAAAAAGCAGTAGATTGCTCGAAACTCTGTAGTGCGGCAGAAACTTTATTGTCCAACTTCTGAATAGCGTCTTGCGACAGATCCTGTGATTCAGTTTGGCCTTCGATCTTGGACAGTTCATAGGTGAGGTTTAGCGCGGCCATGATAGCAATACGCTCCAGGCCTATAACCCCGCCGCTATTGCGGATGGTGCGAACCCGGTCATCCAGCGATCGAGCAGCCTGAAGTAGGGCGCTACGTTCTTCTGGTGGGCAACTAACCTGATATTCCTTGTCGAGAATACGGATGCTGACCATTTCCTGACTCATCGATTCTAACCTTCGTTGTTGAGGCCTTTCAGCCTCACAATCATGTGTTCAACCCGGTTGCGGGCCAATTCATTTTTTTCCAGCAGTTTGCTGCGTTCTTTGAGCAGGCTGGATTCACGTCCACGTAGAGATTCATTCTCTTTTTGAAGCCGAGCACAGAAGTTGATCAGGCGATCAATCTTGTGCTCGAGATTTTCCAAATCATCAGACATTGCGGCGGCCAACAGTAATCTTTGTGAATAACTAGTCAACTATATGGTGCGCTATCGTGCGGGTCAACAATCTTGAGGCTGTTTCGAGGAATAGAGGCTAGCTAATTGGCTGAAAGGGATTTTCTGTATAGGTAATGGATCTGGCGTGATTGGCATGATGAAGGGTGGTAGGATGCGTTTTCTATCAGATTTTATATGCAGTTATAACGATGAATTTTAATGATATTGCCAATGCATTTGTACTGGCCAATTTGATGGGCAGCCCAGCGGAGCTACACGGACTCCTCTGCGGCAGGGTCAGCGGTGGTCAAAAATTATCCAGTGAGGAGTTGATGTCAGTTGTGGCTCAGTTACTCGAAGTGGAACTGGAGCGGGTGGAAGATCTTGGGGATATGTTGCCCGAGTTATATCAGTTCACTCTGGGGCAGATATGTAGCAGTGGTTTTGAATTTCAACCATTGCTGCCAGACGAAGAATATCCACTGGATCAACGGCTTACCTCATTGGGTGAGTGGTGCCAGGGATTTCTCTTTGGCTTGGGCAGCTCGGGTCTGTCGGAAAAAACTGAACTTACCGGAGATATTGCCGACGCCCTTAGTGACTTGGCATCCATTTCACAGGTCGCTAACCTCGAGGATGAGGAAGGCGATGAAGAGGATGAGGTTAGCTATTCTGAATTGGTCGAGTATGTCAGGGTCGCAGTATTGCTTGTCTATGCTGAACTGAATCCGGTTGACGATCACCGCTCCCCGACGATTCACTAAATCTGACAGTTACCCCCTTTATATCCGTTAACGTTGTTATCAATATACTATGTCCTGGTTGGCGTTCATGACGAATAACGCGGTCATCGAAGAACGTTGGAAAATGGAAGAACGTAAGAAAATAAAATGATTAATAAGCAAGAATTTGCCCGTCGCAGGCTCAAATTGATGGAGATGATGGATAGCAATAGTATTGCCATCCTCACCACCGCCCCTGAGCAAACCCGAAACCGGGATATTAACTACCCCTATCGGCAGGATAGCGATTTTTACTATCTCAGTGGTTTTCCCGAACCAGAAGCCGTGTTGGTGCTAGCGCCTGGTCGTGAACACGGGGAATGCCTGATGTTTTGCCGGGATCGTAATCCTGCTCGGGAAATTTGGGATGGTTACCGTGCCGGCCCCGAGGGGGCCTGCAACAATTATGGGGCTGATGACGCATTTCCTATTGATGATATTGACGATATTTTGCCGGGGCTGCTGGAAGGCCGGGATAGGGTCTATTACGCCATGGGTAAGGACCTTACCTTTGATCGACACCTGATGGAATGGGTGAATACCATTCGCTCTCAGTCTCGGGCGGGGGCGATTCCTCCCGGTGAATTTATCGACCTCGACCACCTGTTGCATGAGTTGCGCCTGTTCAAAAGTGCGGCGGAACAAAAAATTATGCGCGCTGCGGGTGAGATATCGACCCGAGCTCACTGCCGTGCAATGCACGTCTGTCAGCCGGGGATGTACGAATACCAATTACAGGCAGAAATTGAGCACGAGTTTGCAATGGCGGGCGCGCGATTCCCAGCTTATGGCAGCATTGTTGGTGGTGGCGCCAATGGTTGCATTCTTCACTATGTGGAAAACAGCGCCAAGCTCAAGGACGGTGACCTGGTATTAATCGATGCCGGTTGCGAGCTTCAGCATTACGCAGCAGATATTACACGCACCTTTCCAGTTAATGGCAAATTCACCTCCGAGCAAAAGGCCATTTACGACCTGGTTCTCAAGGCGCAATTGGCTGGTATTGATGCCTGCGTAGTAGGTAATCACTGGGATGAGCCTCATCAGATTACCGTGAATGTTATTACCCAGGGGCTGATAGATTTAGGGCTTCTTAAGGGCGAGTTTGACGACTTGATCGAAACCAAAGGCTATCGGGATTTTTACATGCACCGCGCTGGGCACTGGCTCGGCATGGACGTACACGATGTGGGCGACTACAAGGTCCATGATGAGTGGCGGCTGCTTGAGAAAGGCATGGTGCTTACCATTGAACCCGGTATTTATATTTCTCCCGATAACACCGAGGTGGCCAAACGATGGAGGGGTATCGGGATTCGTATCGAAGATGATGTCCTGATCACGGCCAAGGGGCCCGATGTGCTGAGCAGTGGAGCACCGAAAACGACAGAAGAAATCGAAGCACTCATGGCCACGTAACAGGCTTGATCAGTTGTTACATAAGCCGTCAAACCGGTAGTTAAATAGGTCACGAAACAAGTAGCGTAATAGATGTCAGACATTTCATCAGCAAAGCCGAATTCATCAACAACATCAGAAGTGGATATCGCTATTGTTGGTGGCGGGATGGTGGGTGCCAGTCTCGCGTTATTGCTCTCCTCTTTGAATTTGGGCTGGGGTATTAAGGTTATTGAGGCATTTCCAATGACCTCAGCCACCGATGGCCTGCAACCCAGTTTTGATGCTCGCTCCACAGCACTGTCTCACAGCAGTCGTGAAGTTTTTGAAATATTGGATCTTTGGTCAACGTTGAGCCCAAGATTGGCAGAGATCAAAGAAGTTCATGTGTCAGATCGGGGCCACATTGGGAATACCCGTTTAAAGGCCTCCGAGCAAAATTTGCCCGCACTGGGTTACGTTGTGGAAAACCAGTGGTTGGGCTCAGTACTGATGACGGCGTTGCAGCAGGCCCCCAATGTTGACATTGTGGCACCTGCCCAGGTATCTAGTGTTAAGCCCGTCCGAGGCGGTATACAATTGTCGCTTTCCGGCGCTGAAGTGAACACTAACTTACACGCTAAGCTTTTAGTTGTGGCAGATGGCGCTCAGTCTTGTACCCGGGAAATCTTGGGTATTGATGCCACAACACGGGATTATGGGCAGGTAGCTGTGATTGCCAACATCTCCTTGCAGCTGGATCACGGTGGCGTTGCTTACGAGCGTTTTACTGATTCAGGCCCGATGGCTATGTTGCCCCTTCAGTCAGTGGGTGAAGAGCATCGGTCGGCACTGGTGTGGACACTTCCGCCAGACCGGGCGGCAGAGATGATGGCCGTTCCCGATGAGGCGTTTTTATCAGAACTACAAGATCGCTTTGGTCATCGGCTGGGGCAATTCCAGCGAGTGGGTAGCCGCCATAGTTATCCTATTCGGTTGATTACCAGCAATGAGCAGGTTCGCAGTCATGTGGTGGTGGTGGGCAATGCGGCCCACTCACTGCACCCCGTGGCGGGACAGGGCTTTAATTTGGCCTTGCGGGATGTGGCCGTGTTGGTCAATGAGCTGGCAAAAAATGCTTCCCGTGGCGTGGCTTTGGGTGATTTGGCCGTGTTACAAGGTTATCTCAATCAGCAGCAGGCCGATCAACAGCAAACCATTTTACTGAGCGATTTATTACCCAAAGTCTTTGGTATTGATGCGTCTCCCGTGGCGCTGGCTCGTAACCTGGGCCTGTTAGCGTTGGACACAGTGCCGCTGTTACGTCACCAATTCGCAAGGCTGGGAATGGGACTTGAGACCAGAGGAACCACATTGATAGAAAAAGGCGCACCCGCTAATGGCTGATCGCGAATACGATGTAGTGGTGGCCGGTGCAGGTATGGTGGGCGCAGCGTTTGCCGCACTATTGGCTACCAAACAATTAGCAAACTCTGGGCAAGGAAAAAAGCTCCGGATAGCGGTGCTGGAAGCCCGACCGTTCGTCATGCCGGATCTTTCAGAAAGTTTTGACCCGCGAGTGGTGGCATTGACCGCGCGCTCTCGGAAATTACTTGAGGATGTGGGTGCTTGGGAGCAGATTGCCGATCGGCGCGTTTGCCCCTATCAGCGTATGGAAGTGTGGGAAGCGGATGGCACCGGGCATATTGAGTTTGACTGTGCCGAAGTACGTCAGCCTAGCCTTGGTCATATTGTCGAGAATGCGTTGATCGTCGAGGCCCTGTGGCAACGGCTGGACGAACTGGAAAATGTAGAACTGCTGTGTCCGGCCACAGTGGTGGGTTTGGAGCGACATTCTGATCAGGAGGCGGGTGTCACACTATCGCTGGCCGATGGCTCCGTTATCACAGCCAAGCTTCTGGCTGCTGCGGATGGCGCTCAATCAAAAGTGCGAGAACTCTGTGGTTTGCAATTGCGGCAGTGGGAATATGGTCACCATGCCATTGTCACCACGGTCACCACTGAAAAAAATCATGATTTCACCGCCCGCCAGCGGTTTTTACCCGAAGGTCCTCTCGCCTTTTTACCCTTACGAACTGAAGCCGGAGATTGTCACCAATGCTCCATCGTTTGGTCGCAACAGGCTGATGTTGCCGAGTCGTTAATGGCACTTGATGACGAAGCTTTTTGTCAGGCATTGGCTCGGGCCGGGGAAAACTGCCTGGGCTATATCGTCGCCGTGGATAAACGCTACAAAATTCCATTGAAACAACGCCATGCCGTAGATTATGTGGTGCCGGGGGTGGCGCTGATGGGCGATGCGGCTCATACCATTCATCCCTTGGCAGGGCAGGGCGTAAATCTTGGTTTTCAGGATGTCATCGTACTGGCCGAAGAAGTTGAGCGTGCGGTAGGCAGGGGGCTTTCTCCTGGTGATATGTGGGCGCTAGGCCGTTATCAGCGTCGGCGCAAACCGCATAATCTTGGCACTATGGCGGTGATGGAAGGGTTTAAACGAATATTCGAAGAACAGCCTCTTCCGGTTCGATTATTGCGAAATGACGGAATGAGAGCGGTAAACAGACTGGGTCCTATCAAGAACTTGATTGTTCGTCAGGCAATGGGACTTCTTTAGGGGTTCTCTTTTATGAGAGGCTCCTTTTTTACGAAAGGCTTTCGTTTAGTCGCTGTACTGATTAATACCCTCTTTAGTTTGAGGGCAATCAGGTTTAGAATTCGCGGCAGTTTTAAGCAGCACAGTTTAAGTATTATTAAGGTGAGGACACCACAATGAGCGCGACCCCTACTGATTTGAAATACGCAGAAAGCCACGAATGGGCTCGTGACGAAGGCGATGGCACCGTTACGGTGGGTGTTTCTGACCACGCACAGGATAGCTTGGGCGATGTGGTTTATGTGGAGTTGCCAGAAGTTGGTGCTACCGTTGTTGCAGGCGCCGAAGCCGGTGTAGTGGAATCAGTGAAAGCGGCATCAGATATTTATGCCCCCGTATCGGGTGAAATCGTTGCAATCAACGAAGCGCTGGAAGATGCACCGGAAACCATCAATGAATCACCCTACGATGCAGGTTGGTTCTTCAAAATTAAAATGTCCGACCCCTCTGAGCTGGAAAGCTTGCTGGATGCCGCAAGTTACGATTCAGCCTCTGAAGACGTTTAGCCTTGGTGTATAGAGAGTTGTGTAGAGAATTTCGTCGAGAATTACCTCGAAGCGCGCGTAGAGATATGTTGCATATGAAGGCTGCCCGAAAGGCAGCCTTTTTATTTTCAGCCACCTAAACTATCGTTTTAGTCTCCCTGGAGAAATCATGTCCACGCCCACCACCTCAGCATTATCGTTGCGCCTCAAAAAGGGTGCCGACCGGCGGTTGCGCTCAGGTCATCTGTGGGTGTACAGCAATGAAGTAGATATTGCCGCCACCCCACTCAAGACCATTCCCACTGGCAGCGAAGTTATCGTGGAAGATGCCGGTGGAAAGTTTGTTGCGATGGCTGTGGTGAATCCAGGCAGTCTGATTTGTGCAAGGCTATACAGCCGAGAGCAGAGTAGAGGGCTTGATCAGCCGCTGATCGTCAGTCGGCTACAGCAAGCATTACAGTTCCGTGATGCCTGTTTCCCTCAGCCTTTTTACCGAGCCATTTTTGGTGATGCCGACTTATTGCCGGGGCTGGTGGTCGATCGTTTTGGTGATTACCTGTCCGCACAGTTAACGACTGCCGCTATGGATCAGCGCTGTGATGTGGTGATTGCCGCATTGGACGAAGTGTTCTCTCCCAAGGGCATCGTATTCAGGAATCAGGGGCCGTTCCGTCAGATGGAGGGTCTGCCTGAGGCCGTTGAAGTGGCGGCCGGTGACGTCCCGGACTTAGTCGAGCTGGAAGAAAACGGCGCACGCTTTCTGGCGCCAGTCATGACCGGTCAAAAAACGGGCTGGTTTTACGACCACCGTATAAATCGTCAGCAACTGCAACAATTATCCAAAGATAAAACAGTGTTAGACGTCTACAGTTATGTGGGAGGCTGGGGTGTTCAGGCAGCGGTTGCCGGTGCCAAAGCCGTAACCTGTGTGGATGTTTCCGGCGATGCGCTCGACCTGGCACAACAAAATGCCGAGCTCAATAATTACAGTGGTCAATTCTCCTGCCTGCAGGGAAAAGCCAACGACATCATGAAAGCCCTAATCGATGCAGGGCAAACCTTCGATGTGGTGGTGTTAGATCCTCCGGCCTTTATCAAACGGAAAAAAGATCAACGCCAGGGTGAAAAGGCTTATCATCAGGCGAATCAATTAGCATTGAGATTGTTGTCGCCCGGTGGCATTCTGGTGTCAGCATCCTGCTCCATGCATTTGCCTCAGCAAACATTGATGGATGTGGTAAAAACTGCTGGTGCGCACCGCCACCGTCAGTTGCAGGTATTCTTTGTTGGTGGGCAAGGGCCGGATCACCCCATACATCCGGCCATACCAGAGACAAATTATCTAAAGGCTATTTTTGCCAGAGATATTCAGGGTTAATAATTAATAAGTGCTACGACCACCATAGGTTGGGTGCTATAAAAAAAACAGAAACACTAAAGTAGGAAAACAATGAGCAATTCAAACGAAATACTAGAAGAAATTAAGCTGTTAAATCAATTCAACCTTGATTCAATGGCAAGCGGTATCAAAGTTCATACTCAACAAGCTTCGGAAGAAGTGGTCGCCGCTGCAGCAAGGCTCTTTGATAAAGGCTTAACCGACCACGTGGATGGGGGCTACTTGACCGAGCTGGGCATAGAGGCCGCGACAAACGCACAAAGCTTGATGAGAGTATTGTCGTAGCCATACGTTAACGTCAGCTATTACAGTACCGCTTCAAATAATTCCAGCTTGGGCGGGCCAGCATACATAGTTTTAGCCCCTTCGGACGTTTTTCCAGCGCCAGCATGGGCTTTGCGAAAAGCGTCTGAATGGGTCCAATCCTCAAAGGCCATCTGGCTTTCCCAAACCGAGTGGGAGCTAAACAGCGTAATACCATCCTCTTTTTTTCCGCGTAACAGGTTGAACGACGTAAAGCCCGGCACCTCATTTAAAAAGGATTCACGGCTGCGCCATACCTCAATAAAGTCTTCTTCCCGCCCCCTCATTTACCTGAAAGCGATTCATGGCCAAGTACATAGATTTATCCTGTTAATAGAAGCCAGTGATTATCAGGTAGTAGTGTTTAATATCAAGATTTGTTTGTTTGGGGTGTTGCGTGAGAGTGAAAGCCCTTCTAGTTACGCGCTATAAATTAAAGCGCTACTGGTTCGTCAAGCCGGTCATCTTGCTGCTGTTGGGTATTGAATAGTCTCGTTCTAGGTACGTTTATATTTTCATAACCAATTGATTTGTATTGGTTAGTTGGTTATAAGTTGGCGTAATATAAAGAAAACAAGGGTTGATTTCTGTACGTTTACTATTCAAAATGACTGCCGCGAAATGGTGCTGCTTCTCACTTTAGTCACACCATAAATGAGTAAAACAAAATTCAAAGACTGAGCGTAAAGATGAATAAAAAAAAGATTAAAGACCCCAGCATGCAACCGATGTTTCCTATTGGCTCAGCTGCAGGGCGAGAAGATCGGGAGAAACTGCTTGCACGTATAAATAGCATCAATTACGAAGCGAGCAAAAAGATTTTTGTACCCTTCTCCGTTGATATGAAGCAACGGGCAGCCGCCTTAGAGCTTCGTACTAAAGGCAAGAATATTGAATGTGGTTATCCAGGCCAAGTGCCAAATTTCGATGAACTCGGCTGTGATCTTCAGTTGATTGAGGAAGATGGTGAGTTTGTCATCAGACCGGTATAAGCAGACACTTCTAGCGAAGGAGTTCAGCAATAGAACCTATCACCAGAGAGCCAGCAAGAAAGAACACCAAAAAAGGGAACTGATCACTAATAGCGAAGTCACCGACCACTTTAATTTTATATGTGAAATGGCGCCGCTTCTCACTATACTCGCGCCACAAAAGGCGTAACATAAACTCCAAAGACTAAACTGGGCACAAAGATGGGTAGACAGGGCATAAAAGATCAAGCGTTCACCAACTTACTGGAGCCTATCGGTTCGGATGCGGGGCGAGCAGATCAGGACGAACGGCGAGAGCGTATAGCCGAAATAAATCGTATGGCAGCCAGAAAGATTTATGTGCCCTTCTCTACCGATATGAAGCAGCGCGCGGCAGCGATAGAGCTTCGGACACAAGGTAAAAATCTTGTATCGGGAATGCCTGGTCAGGTGCCAGACTTCTTTGAACTCGGCTGCCCACTACAGTTGGTAGAAGAAGACGGTGAGTATGTCGTCAGACCCGTTACCTTTTAGTGTTTAGTTAGCTGTAGCGCCTACCATCAAAACACCACCGTGAAAAAAATGTGACAGCGACGTGAAAGACTGCAACCAGTGCGGTAAATGCTGCGTGAAGTACAGCAACGGTGGTCTATCTGCATCCACAAGCGAAATAGAACTGTGGGAACTCTTTAAGCCTGACATATACCAATATGTCAGCGATGGAAAAATCTGGATAGACCCACAAACCGGCGAGCAAATCGAGCGGTGTCCCTGGCTTCGAAAAGAACCCAATCAAGAAAAATACACCTGCGATATCTACTACGACCGCCCACACGACTGTAAATATTATCCTGTCACCATTGCACAAATGGTCGAGGATGAATGTGAGATGTTAGATGTCCAAGACTTGGACAACCCGAAGCAAGCGCAGAAGACCTTGGATACGTTGATGGCGGATAGCCGGCCTGCTTGTGAGTAAGCGCATTCAGTCATCCAAGCCATCAGGCTCTGTATCAAGGAAAGGCGTCTGCTAACACATTGATTTATTTAGACTATCTATTATGATAAGTAGCCTGATAATTTAGTAAGAATATTGCACGTAGGCTTGTTCTAGTCGTTCAGCCGCGTCCATCCATTCTATTTCGTGTGCTTCCATCGCTTCTCTTAACTCGCCCTGTTGTTTTAATACGGCTTTAAGTTCGTCCTTGTTGTTTTGCTCGTAAATACTAGGGTCGGCTAAGCGTTGCTCTATAGCCACTAACGATGGCTCTATTTTAGCCATCGATTTTTCGGCCAGAGTGACTAATTTTTTAAGTGGCGCTAATTGAGTACGCAATTCGGCAGCTTGCTGACGCTTGGTTTTATTGTCATCTGTTTTGATACTTGACGTTGGCTCGTCATTAGCATTTATTTGACTAAGATGCTTTTGGTAGTCTGCGAGATCGCCATCGTAATTGAGTACCTGCCCATTAGCGACCAACCAAAAGTTATCCACTGTATGCCGTAATAAATAGCGATCATGCGATACCAACAACACTGCCCCTTCAAACTCCTGCATGGCGAGTAACAAGGCATCGCGAACCTCCATATCCAAATGGTTGGTTGGCTCATCAAGTATCAGTAGATTCGGTTTTTTCCAGGCAATTAAAGCCAGGGCCAAGCGTGCTTTTTCACCGCCTGAAAAGTGGTGAATTGAGTCGGCTACCGCCTCTTCTTGAAAATTAAACGAGCCTAAAAAGGTGCGAATTGATTGCTCGGTCGCCGTCGGTGTTAGGCGTTTCAGCTGTAATAACGGGCTAGCATTTAAATCTAGCGCTTCCATTTGATGTTGAGCAAAATATCCAATTTTTAAGTGCTCACCCTCATTGCGATCCCCGGCTAACATTGGGATTTCTGCCGCCAATGTTTTTAATAGGGTGGATTTTCCCGCGCCATTCACGCCCAATACCCCAATTCGATCGCCACTGCGTATCGTTATATCAAGGTTCGCGATGATAGCCTTATCGCGGTAACCTATTGCAGCGTCATACACGACCAACAGTGGGTCAGACATTTTTTTTGAGCTGGGTAAACTAAAGGTAAAGGGTGTATCTAAACGCACTGCCTGTACTTGTTGCATTCGCTCCAAGGCTTTAACGCGGCTTTGCGCCTGTTTGGCTTTGCTAGCCTTAGCCTTAAAACGGCGCACAAAATCTTGCATATGGGCAATTTGTGCTTGCTGTTTTTCGTGTTCAGATTGCTGTTGGGCAAGCTGCTCAGTTTTCTGGAGCAAAGCGCTTTCGTAATTGCCGCTAAATAAGCGCAAGTCTTGTCGTTCAAACCACAGGGTTTTAGTAGTCGCTGCATCTAGAAAATCTCTGTCATGGGAAACTAACAGCAACGTGCCTCGATAGTCCTGCAACCAGTTTTCTAACCACGCGATGGCATCGATATCTAAGTGGTTTGTCGGCTCATCTAATAATAATAAATCTGATGGCATCATCAGGGCGCGAGCAAGGTTTAATCGCACTCGCCAACCGCCTGAAAAATCGGTGACTTTATTGCCGTGCTTTGACACCTCAAAGCCCAAGCCGCTCAGCAGTTTGGTGGCACGGGTTGGCGCAGTCCATGCGTCGTTATTGTCTAATTCAGCATGTATCGCCGCGATGCGTTTTTCATTGTGCTTGGCCTCGGGATCGGCTTCGGCATCCGCTAAATCAATTAACAACTGATCGCGTAATGCATCACCTGCCAATACATAATCTAAGGCGCAGACATCACTACTTTTCAGCTCTTGAGCCATCAGTGCAATACGCCAATTTTTTGGCCAAATAATCTCGCCACTATCGGTACTTAACCCGCCCGTAAATACCTTAAATAAACTCGATTTTCCGCAACCATTACGCCCCACCACACCGACGCGATCACCGCTATGGATGCGGAGGTTGGCATTATCGAATAAGATTTTTAAACCGCGACGTAATTGGGCATTTTCAAAATTGAGCATGGTGAATTAAGTGGTATCCAGCAGGGTGTTATCGGCGCGAGATAATAGCATAGGTTTATTTTGATTGACGGCAATGCTAGTTAGCCACAATAGCTTGCCGGTGCTCACGGCCGTTCTGAGACCGTATATGACTGTGACATGCGTATAAGGTGTCATGGGGGAGATTCAATCGGCCCCCACATTTAATGACCATCATCAAAGGTCAGCGAAAATGGGACTCTATAACAAAGAAAAAGTGCGCTAACCTATTGTTTTTCATGGGTGCGTATTATATGTGTTTCCTTAAACATTCTCATGCCGCTGCTTACTTCAAGCGTTATCGATTCAATAGCTCAGCGGCTTCCTTCGCAAAATACGTCAAAACCCCATCCGCTCCCGCACGTTTAAAACACAACAGTGATTCCAGAATAACCTGTTCGCGATTCAGCCAGCCATTTTGAAAGGCGGCCACATGCATGGCGTATTCGCCGCTCACTTGATACACAAAAGTGGGGGCTTTTAAGTCTTCTTTCACTCGGCGAACCACATCCAGATAGGGCATGCCCGGTTTCACCATAATCATGTCGGCACCTTCTTCTAAATCCAGTGCGCATTCGTGGAGTGCTTCGTCGGTATTAGCGGGATCCATTTGATAGGTTTTTTTATCACCACCTTGGATGTTGGTGGCGGAACCGACGGCATCACGAAAAGGCCCATAGTAACTGGAGGCATATTTGGCTGAATAGGCCATGATGCGGGTATTCACGTGATTGGCTTCTTCTAGTTCTTCGCGGATCGCCCAGATTCGTCCGTCCATCATGTCTGAGGGGGCGACAATATCGGCGCCAGCTTCGGCATGTGAGAGTGCTTGTTTGGTTAGTGTTTCTACGGTGATGTCATTGAGTACATAGCCGGTGTCGTTATCGATAATGCCGTCCTGCCCGTGGGTGGTGAACGGGTCTAGCGCCACATCGGTGATAATGCCCAGTTCGGGTACGGCATCTTTTAGGGCTTTAATTGCACATTGTGCCAGCCCATCAGGATTGTAGGCTTCTTCGGCTAACAGGGTTTTGCAGCTTTGCGGGGTAACCGGAAACAGCGCAATAGCGGGGATACCGAGCTTGGCAATTTCCCGTGCTTCTTTTACCAGTAGATCAATAGATAGCCTTGCTACTCCGGGCATGGACTGGACTTCTTCACGTTGGCCGCTGCCCTCCAGTACAAACATCGGGTAGATGAGGTCATCCGGTGTCAGTGCAGATTCCCTGACCAGTCGGCGGGAAAAGTCATCGGCCCGGTTGCGGCGCAAGCGAGTGTAGGGGAAGGCACCGCGGGTGTGTGTAAAGCTCATGGCTGCTCCATATGCGCAGTTTGTCATAATTGCTGTAAAGCGAAAGTGCTAATCATACGGCGAAAGTCTGAAATTTCCCATGTCTGGGGTTTGTTGTGGGTCAAACCAATATTTTGTTGTCGATATGTACTATATTTAATACACCTGCTGAATGGATGATATTAGAAAGCCAATCAAATGGATGGGTGGCAGCAAAGCGGTACTTGCTTCATTCCCAAAAACAGTAATTCAAGAAGCTGGTTATCAGCTGGATAGAGTTCAGTTGGGATTGCAGCCTGACGATTTTAAACCGATGAAACAATTAGGTAAGGGTGTCAGAGGTATTGAAGAAGTCCGTGTTCAGGATGTGGATGGTAGTGGGATTTATCGGGTTATGTATGTGGCAAGGTTTGAGGATGCGGTTTATGTGCTGCATTGCTTTAGCAAGAAAACACAGAAAACCACCCAACGAGATAAAGACATGACGATTAAACCTTACAAAGCCATGGTTGAAGATAGGTCGCAAAAATGAGTAATGACAAACTGAATAGCATCACTACAGGATCAATTCTTGATGATCCTGAACTGTTTGATGCGGCAGAAAGAGAAGTGATCAAACTGAAGGTGCAGCTGTTTGATGATATTCGACAATATATTGAAAGCAATAAACTCAATAATACAGAAGCAGCAAAATTATTTGGTGTGCAGCGCCACCGCATTATTGATATTCAGAAAGGTCGAATTAGTGGATTTACTATTGATTATTTGGTGTCTATGCTGGCTCGTGTTGGGCTACAGACTTTGGAGCATAAGGCGGCTTAAAAAATTTAAATTCAAAGCCGCCTTGCTCGTGGCTTACACGCCCGATCATTTCCTACAGCATTTTAAACACCTGCTCTGCCGCATCCAGTGTAAATTGAATATCTTCATCCGTATGTGCCCCTGACATAAAGCCTGCTTCGTAGGCGGCGGGGGCCAAGTAGACACCGGCATCTAGCATGCCATGGAAGAACGCGCTAAAGCGTTCGGTGTTGCAGGCCATTACCTGTTGGTAGTTGGTAACGGAGGTTTCTTCGGTAAAGAAAATCCCGAACATGCTGCCCACGTGATTGGTCGTCATGGGTATATTGGCGGCATCGGCACGTTGTTGTAGACCTTCAACCAATTGGGTGGTTTTGGCAAAAATGCTATCGTGAAAGCCGGGTTTTGAAAGTAGCTCTAGAGTTTTTAAGCCGGCGGTCATGGCGACTGGATTACCCGATAGTGTACCTGCCTGATAGACAGGTCCCAGCGGTGCAATCTGTTCCATAATTTTCCGCTTGCCGCCGAAGGCGCCCACAGGCATACCGCCACCAATCACTTTGCCTAAAGTAATAAGGTCGGCATCAATGTTAAAAAGACCCACGGCACATTGGGGGTGAACCCGGAAACCGGTCATCACTTCATCGACAATTAATAAGGCACCGTTTTTAGTGCATTCTTCTCGAAGGGTTTCCAGAAAGCCTGCAACCGGTGGAATGCAGCTCATGTTGCCAACGACGGGTTCTAAAATAACACAGGCGACGTCTGAGCCAATTTCAGCAAAGGCTTTTTTTACACTGTCGATATCGTTGTAAGTCAGGGTAACAGTGTGGTCTGCCAGTGAGACGGGAACACCGGGTGAGCTGGGTACGCCCAAGGTTAAAGCACCAGAACCTGCTTTGATTAGCAGTGAGTCTGAGTGGCCGTGATAGCAGCCTTCAAATTTAATAATTTTATCGCGACCGGTAAAACCACGGGCTAACCGAATGGCGCTCATAGTGGCTTCGGTGCCGGAGCTAACCATGCGTACCATGTCCATGCCGGGGACTAACTCACAGAGTTTGTCGGCCAGTTGAATTTCTAGCTCGGTCGGCGCGCCGAATGTCATGCCTTTATCGAGCTGGGCTTTGACGGCGGCGATAACGTCTGGATGGTTGTGACCCAGGATCATCGGCCCCCAGGACTGCACAAAATCCACATAGCGGTTACCATCGGCATCAAATAGATAGGCCCTTTCAGCACGTTCAAAAAATACCGGGGTGCCACCAACGGCTTTAAATGCTCTCACCGGGGAGTTAACGCCACCGGGGATATGCTTTTGTGCGGCTTCAAACAGTTGCTGAGATCGTTGCATGGATTTAGGCGTGGATTTATTAGGCATAGTTTTAGTCTGACTTGTGCTTGGGAAATTAAGGACGCTATTATCCCCAATTGTTGAGGGCTGTGCCAATAAAGGCTGTGCGAATCGATGTTGGTACGATGACCGATAAAAATGTAGATCAACATATTGATAAGTAAGGGCGGCAGATGAAAGTAGGGGACCCCACGTGGCAACCAGTATTGGATTATTGGTTTGGTGGTATCACGGACGATGCGGAATGCGCTAATGAGAAGGCAAGTCTGTGGTGGGAGAAATCTGCCGAGACCGATGCGGGGATCCGCCAGCGTTTTGAGCCTCTGCTGCAATTGTTGGTCAATGGCGGTAATCGTTACTGGTTACAGTTTCCCGAAGGCCGCCTGGGGTCGATTATTATGCTGGATCAATTCCCCCGGAATATCTATCGCGAAACAGCCATGGCATTTATGTCTGATCAGCTCGCATTGAACTGGTGTCTATCGGGTATAAAGGAAGGATTAGATAAAGCACTGCGGCCCATTGAGCGGGTGTTTTTTTATATGCCGATGGAGCACGCTGAAAATAACGAGGTGCAACATCAATCCATCAAACAATTTCAGCAACTGGCAGAGGAAGCCTCTGCGCATCAGAGGGAGATATTTTCAGGCTTTCTCGATTTTGCCGAGCAACATGCCGCCGTGATTGAAAAATTTGGTCGATTTCCTCATCGTAATAATGTGTTGGGGCGAGTCTCGACGAAGGACGAGCTGACGTACCTTGCCCAGCCGGGTAGTGGCTTTTAATAAAAAATTCTTCCAGTCGTTGTTGTTCAAACTATACGGCATCATTAATCTGATGCTAACGCCTGCTCATCACAGATGGCTTCTCCGGCCGTGGTGATCGCGCCAATCGCATATTCTGAGTTACTGGGGTTGCTGCTGTCGGTACTTTAGAAGGGCCTGACCACGACCATGACAATAATACCGATCAGTATTAATACCGGGATTTCATTAAACCAGCGGTAGAACACATGACTACGGGTATTTTTATCGTCGCGAAATTGTTTCATCAGGTAGAGGCAGGCATGGTGATAAATAATCAGTAAGATAACCAAAGCCGTTTTGACGTGAAACCAGCCAGAGCTGAGAAAGTAGCTGGGGTAGATACCGAATAGCGCAATGCCTAATAGAACGGTGACCACCATCGAGGGGGTGGCAATACCGCGAAACAGTTTGCGCTCCATGACTTTGAAGCGTTCTTTGCTAATTTCGTCATCAGACATGGCGTGATAGACAAACAATCTAGGCAGGTAAAACAGTGCGGCAAACCAGCAGACCACGGCAATAATATGGAAGGCCGTTATCCAGCTTTGCCCGCTTATCAGAATTTCTTTTATCAAGCTCATTGACAGCCCTTATTGGTAGTGCCTGTTTAGTCGTGCCTATTAGTAGTATTTATTTAGTAGTATTTATTGATAGTAGTTGTCGATATCTTGTTTGGTGATGATACCAGCAACTTCGCTCATTAGTGGTGCCGCAGGTTGGCTGATAAATACGGCCTGCCCATTATTTTGCTGCATGGTGAGCAGGGCTTCCTGTAGCGTCGCTCTGGCGTGTATCGGAAACAGTTGCCAGCGTTCACCGGGGATTTCTCGCAGATCAATGGTGTTGTCTTCATCCGGTAATTCCAGCCTATGTTCTTGAAGATAGATGGAGAGGTCAGCCGATCGCAGGATATATTTTGCTTCGCCAGCATCCTCAATGACAATCCAAGTAGGTTTATTTACCAGTAGCGATTCCGCTATTTTCCGTGACAGGTAGCGAGAGTGATAGGCAAAATTCTGTTTCATCACACTGGTAACCCCGGATCGACTCAGCATTTGAAATACCGGGGAGTAGTAGCCTTTCAGGTCGCGACCTACAGAAAAAATGCCGAGTTGCTTGGTGAGCATGCGGCTGGTTATCGAGGCGATAACAATCACCAACATGCTGGGTAATAAAATATTGGGGTTGTAGGTGAGTTCTAGAACAGCAACCAGTGCCGCCAGTGGTGCATTGAGTACGGCGCCCATCATGGCGCCCATACAGAGAATTGCGTAAAAACCGGAGGACGAAGCTTGTTCTGGATTGAGGTAGCCGCCAATGATACCTAAGCAGCCGCCAATACAGGCACCGATAACAAGGTTGGGGCCAATAATCCCGCCTGGCATTCCCAGGCCTACAGACACGGTGGAAACCAAAATCTTGGCTATAACAATGGCTGCCAATAATAGGAGCCCCAGTTCACCGAGCATGGCTTGCTCTACGGTGTCGTAACCTACCCCTTGGATTTGAGGTAATAGGGTGGCGATGGTGCCGCACAGTACCCCTGCAAATAGCATGCGGAGCAGTACAGGCCGATCCTTGAATACACGGGTGCGACGGTATAGAAACAGCATCGCCGATGCCGCCAGCCCCACGACCAAACCACACAGTATCAGGAAGGGTAGTTCCCAGAGGCTACCCAATTCGATGAGGGGAATAGCAAAGGCTGGCTCATTGCCAAACACAATGCGGGACATAACCCCGCCAGTGACGGCAGCGAGAATCACTGGAATAAATCCAGTGATGGTGTATTCCATTAGTATCGCTTCCATTGCAAAAATCACCCCGGCCAAGGGGGTGTTAAAAGAGGCGGCAATGGCTGCAGCGACACCACAGGCAGTGAGTGTGCGCAAACTGTTATTAGGTAGTTTTAATTGTTGTCCTAACAGACTCGAGCTAACGGCACCCAAATGAACGGCGGGCCCTTCTCGGCCTACAGAATTACCTGTCAGCAGGGCGATGGCTCCGCCAACAAATTGCATCAAACCATTGGCTGCTGGCAGTTGTGCCTGGTGGTGCTGCATTCGCTCAAGAACGTGACCAACACCAACTGAATGGTGCTCTGGTTTTGTGCGGTGCATGATCAGGCCGACAATGAGCGCACCGATGACGGGCAGTAGAAATCGGGCTGCAACGGGTAGTTGTTCGAAGGATTCGCTGTCGCCGGGAAGCAAATATTCCAGCGGTAATTCAAATGAAAGCCGGAAGGCAATGGCGGTGAATGCGGTCAGAAAACCACTGATACAGCCAAGGATGGCCAACTGTGGCAGGGCGTCGGCATGGGCTAGTCGGGCGCGGAAGGTGTCGGCCTCGCGTTTAAGCCATCCTCTGTGTGGAATCTTTTGATGTTGGTCCTTTTGGGCCATACCACATTCTCAGGTTTATCTTTTTTATACCGCGTGCAAGGCTTTCAAGAGGTGTTAGCAATGCTGTCTTAAGCGTTCCTCAAGATGGCGATGAAGCAGTGCGCGTTTCATACACGGGTGTTTGCGCTATTATAAGCAGCTTCACAGGCCCATGACAGGAACATCAGCATCGTGATTAAAGTAGGTATTGTTGGCGGTACAGGGTATACCGGCGTTGAGTTATTGAGATTATTGGCTACCCATCCGGATGTGGAGGTCACGGCGATCACTTCTCGTGGAGAGGCAGGTCGGCCTGTGTCTGATCTATTTCCCAACCTGCGAGGCCATTTTGACCTCTCTTTTACAGACCCTGCTGATGGCGGTCTGGATCACTGTGACGTGGTGTTTTTCGCCACACCACACGGTGTCGCTCAGAGTACGGTTCCTGGATTGCTAGAAAGGGGTATCAAAGTCATCGATCTGTCAGCAGATTTTCGGATTCGGGATGTGGCTCTGTGGGAAAAGTGGTACAACCAGCCCCATGCTTGTCCGGAATTAGTGGGCGAGGCGGTCTATGGTTTGCCGGAAGTGAATCGTGACAAAATTAAACAGGCTCGATTGATTGCTTGCCCCGGTTGTTATCCTACCAGCGTACAACTCGGATTTATGCCATTACTTGAGAAAGGGCTGGTGGATACCGGCGATCTGATTGCTAATTCGGCATCGGGGGCTAGTGGTGCTGGTCGTCAGGCAAGTGTTGATAATTTATTGGCAGAGACCAGCGAGAGTTTCAAAGCTTATGGTGTGCCGGGTCATCGGCATTTGCCAGAAATTGAACAAGGCCTGATGGATATTGCTGGTTCACCGGTAGCCCTCACTTTTGTGCCACATCTGCTGCCTATTGTTCGGGGTATTCATTCGACGCTTTATGGGACGCTTAACAGTGAGGGGATTAATCACTCTGAGGCCAATTTACAGAAACTCTACGAAGACTGTTTCAAGGATGAGCCCTTTGTGGATGTGATGCCTGCGGGCAGCCACCCTCAGACGCGCTCTGTTAGGGGTTCTAATACTTGCCGGATCAGCGTCTTCCGCCCACAGGGTGGTAATAAGGTAGTGGTGCTTGTGGTTGAGGATAATTTGGTGAAAGGCGCATCGGGTCAGGCAATACAGAACATGAACATCATGTTTGGCTTGCCGGAAAGTGCTGGGCTAGAATCCCCAGCCCTATTACCCTGATGTCGGATCCTAGTCACAGGCTGGTTGTTCAGCCGTACCGACCTGATAACCGTAAGCGGAAAATAGGCCTATGGTTAGTGCTGATGGTGCTGGTTTTTTCAGCGGGTATTGTTGTGGGGCTACAGTTATTTGATCAGGCCATGGTCGATAAGCGACAGCAAGCGGGTGTGATTGAAACGCTACGCGAGCAGCTTGCGGAAACGAGCCAGGAGCTTACTAATGCAGAGCTGGCCTCTAAGGTAGATCAGGCGGCGCTGGAGTGGGTGCGTCAACTAGTGACATCACTGCAGTCTAAGTTGGCTATCGATGGCGAAGAACTTGGTCTGTATCGAAATTTGTTACAGGGTAGCGGTACAGAAGGTGGCCTGTTGATCGGTGAGCTGCTGTTGAAGCAGGTTCCTGAGCAGGGTGGCATTGCTTACCGCTTGGTTGTTCAGCAGAAAGAGAAGAAGCTGAAGCGGATCAAAGTGAGTATAAAGGTTGATGTGACGGGTGTGCAGGATGGGAGTGAGATTACTGTTGGCCTCGAGAGCCTTGATAGCCAGCTAGAGCAGTCTCCCATTAAGGCAGGGTTCAAGTATTTTCACGTGGTTGAGGGGGTTCTAACGCTGCCTTCTGGCTTTCAACCACAGGTCCTGGTGGTCTCTCTCATGAAGGTTGGTGTCAGTAGCAGCCGAGTAGAGCGACAGTTTGATTGGCGAGTAGACGGAATATAGAGAGGCAAAATATGCGTAAAAAAAACAAGTCAGTACCCTTTGCGGAGGGGAATACAACATTGATTGCCAGTGGCACTCATGTAATTGGTGATATCCATTTTTCTGGAAACCTAGAAGTAGAAGGTAGGGTAACAGGCAATGTGGTGGCCGAAGAGGGAGCAGATGCCCGTGCGCGCATTTTGCCTGAGGGGCGTGTAGATGGCGATGTTCGAGTCCCGGTAGTGGTTATCAATGGGCATATTGAAGGCAATATTTATTCTAGTAATCAGGTCGAACTGGCTGACAAGGCCGTGGTCGAAGGTAATCTACACTACGCTTTAATTGAAATTGAGAAAGGTGCTCAGGTGAATGGTAACTTTGTTCATCAAACCACAGATGAACCAAATAACGTTGTGTCCCTAGAAAACATTGCAGAATCTAGTCAGGAGACATCTAGTTCATGATAGAATACTTGACTATAATGCTTGGGTATTAGCCTGTCGTGCATTGTTAATGGCTTTTTAGGAGTACTAATGTCAGGTATCGAAACATTTACACCAATGCCGCTGTATATTTCAGAAAAGGCTGTGGCGAAGGTAAGAAGCTTGGTTGAAGAGGAAGGCAACCCAGACTTAAGGCTGCGGGTGTTTGTCACCGGCGGTGGCTGTTCAGGTTTTCAGTATGGTTTCAGCTTTGATGAGCTGGTTGCTGAGGACGATACAGTTGTTGAGAAAGGTGGGGTTTCTGTATTGGCAGACCCTCTGAGTTTTCAGTATTTAAATGGATCAACGGTTGACTATGAAGAAGGACTTCAGGGATCACGGTTCACTATTACTAACCCTAATGCCACAACGACCTGTGGTTGTGGGTCATCTTTTTCGGTGTGACCTGTGAGTTTCCAGCGGATTTTCAAATTATTGATGTTGCTGGGTACGTTGGGTTGGGCAGCGTTGATTGCCGCTGGTGGAGACCTGCTGCTGGTGAATGGATTGATTCAGTCTGCAGAGCAGCCGCCCGGTTATCTGGGTCGTATCGAGCAGAATAACCCCGAAGAAGTGGCTGCCGCGTTGCGTCGGGCCGAAAAGTTCTATCACGGCGAGGGAATGCGTGAAAATAAAATACCACCCCTGGTGCTGGTGATTCATGGTTCGGAAGTGGGTATTTTCTTTAAAGAGAACTATTCGATGTACAAGTCTACTGTGGATCTGGCGGCTAAGCTGGCAGCTTTTCGGGTCATTGATATCAGGGTCTGTGAGGCTTCAGCCCAAATTATGGGGCTCGATATCGAAACACGATTTCCTTTTGTGGGTACGGTACCCTATGGCCCGACGGAGATAACGCGGCTGATTGAGATTGAGAAATACGTTTATTTTTAGAAGATGATTTATAACAGTCCCTTCCAAACCTGCACTACATTCCTTTCAAACCTACTACCGTTAACACTCAAGCGAGATAGATCGCGCCCAATACAGAGGCCTTTGATGCGCCGGTAACGGATGGTGCGTTACCCGGTCTTCCCTCAAGAGTTTGCTGGGCAAGCCAGGCAAAAGCCACGGCTTCTACCCATTCAGGTGCAATGCCCAATTGAGCAGTGCTGGCAATCAGCATTGGGTGCAACAAGGTTTCCAGCCGCTGCATCAGCGCCGTGTTGTAGGCGCCACCACCACAGAAAAAAACATCTCTCACAACGGGTGCGTGTGATTTAAGTGCAGCGGAAATGGTGTGTGCGGTGAACTCAAGTAATGTGGCTTCTACATCGACAGCGCTGAACTCGGCTTGCTGCTGGAGGTGTTCTGTCAGCCAAGTGATATTAAATAATTCTGGCCCTGTACTTTTTGGTGCAGGTTGCGATAGGTAGGTTGTATCGAGTAGTTGTTGTAGGAGATGATCTATCACCTGTCCTTGTGACGCCCAGAGGCCATTTTTGTCAAAGGGTTGGTTAAGGTTCAGATTTGTCCAGCTATCCATCAATGCGTTACCGGGCCCGGTATCGTAGCCCAATAATGACGAGGGTGAGTTATCACCAGTGAGCAAGGTGATATTGGCCATGCCGCCGATATTGACAATTGCTCTGGAAAAGCCGGGTTTTTCAAAAACAGCTTGATGGAATGCAGGAACCAAGGGCGCACCGTGACCCCCAAGGGCAATATCGCGGCGGCGAAAATCTGCGACGGTAGTGATTCCAGTAAGCTGGGCAATCGTGTTGGGATCGCCCACTTGCACACTGTAGGCGTGCTCGTCGCCACCATTTGGTGGAAAGTGTCTGATGGTCTGGCCGTGACTGCCAATAGCGGTAATATCTGCTGCACAAAGATTTTGCTGGGCAACAAGCTCATTGGTGGCTTGAGCAAAGCGTAGCCCCAGTTCACGGTCAAGTTGACACATGCGGTGTATTTCATTCTCACCGAGGCATGCCAGTGCGTGAATTTCTGGCTTGAGCTCCTTGATATCAGCGGAGTGAGTGGCGAGTAATTGAGGGGTATTCGAGGTCAGATCAACCAGCACAGCATCAATGCTATCAGCACTGGTGCCGGACATGAGCCCTACGTAGAGTTTTAGGCCTGTCATGTATCGTATCTATTAATGAGCCAAAGCCAGTTTGGATGACTGCTGGTGGCTGGCCAGTTGTATCATCAATGGCCTTGTATCTTGTTCAAACTTGCCGCGTTCCTTCTTGGGAATGGGTTGTGCCTGGGGCAGCGCCACGGTACGCGGGTTGCGATGGACACCATTAACTAGGAATTCGTAGTGCAAGTGAGGGCCTGTGGCATAGCCTGTGGAGCCGACGGTACCAATAACCTGCCGTTGTTTTACCGATCGACCTTTTTTAACCCTACTCTTGTTCAGATGTAGGTATTTGGTGGTAAATCGCTGGCCATGTTGAATAAACACATAATTGCCGTTGGCTTTACTGTAGCCCGCCGCTACTACCTTGCCGTCGCCAGCAGAGAAAACGGGGGTGCCACGAGGCGCAGCATAATCCACGCCACGGTGGGCGCGAATACTTTTGTGGATGGGGTGTTTACGGCGGAGATTGAATCCCGAGCTGATGCGTGCAAAATCCAGCGGCGCCCGCAGAAAGGCTTTACGCATACTGTACCCTTCCGGGGTGTAGTAGTTTGCCTGCCCCTCACTGTTCTGGAATCGAACAGCTCGGTAGGATTTCCCCTGATTGGTAAACTCGGCACTGAGGATACTACCGTTGCCGATTTTTTCACCATCGAGAAACTTCTCTTCGTAGAGCAGGGAAAAGTGGTCACCCTTGCGGATATCCAATGCAAAGTCGATATCCCAGCCGAAGATGTTAGCCAGCTCCATAATCAAGCCATGGGGAAGTTGAGCTCGATCTCCTGCAAGGAACAAAGAATCCTCAATCACAGATTCGCGGTAGGCCGTCATTATTTCCGGTTCTAACAAAATATGTTGGCCGGTAAACGCCTCGTCACCTTTTGTGCCGGGGTTGGTATAAAGGTAGGACTCAAGCTTTGACTTGATGTATTTAAGCTGTGCCAGCTCTCCCGCTTTGTTGAGGCCCAGCTGAATTTTCTGACCAGGCCGGATATCAGCCAGTGGTTTTGCCAGCGGTGTGGATGACATTAGCCGATGGACATCTCCGGCGCCTAGAGAAGCGCGTTGGAATAGGGTACTGAGGTTATCGCCACTGCGAACTGTTTGTGTTTTCCAGTTTAGGCTCTCAACAACTGGCGCTATAGTCGTTAGGGCGGGTGCTGGATGAATGTCTGGTAATTGTTGGGATTCAGCTGGTTCTTGGTTTCCAGGTTCGTTAGCTCGATCGCCGCTTTCTTGAAAGCTGAGGTCAATGCTGACCTCTTGACGTTTGGCTGCAGCTTCTTTGCTGGGGAGTATGGCCAACAGCCCAATAGCAAACAAAGCTATGGCCCCGGCTGTAATAAGGTGCGGTTTGGGCAGCTTCTTGGCAATTAAGTTTTGCCAAGATGGGGGGCCTTTTGGGTCGCGGATATAGTTAGCTTGGGACATAGCAGTAGAATAGGTACCGTAAGTAATGTTCTTAATAGTGCAATATATAATAGAAAGAGCTGCAATCCCACCGAGTGTGGCTCATTTCGAGCCGAGCAATACTTGTTTTTGTAACGGGATAAGGTATCGTTTGCGTCCTTTTAGCTGGCTGAAACATGAGATAAAAGCATGACCATGAGCGGTTCAGAATTGATAGCTGATCTACAGGCCCGAGGCCTGATTGCCCAGATGACCGGTGACGGTGAGCTGGAGGAGCACCTATCGAGTGGTTGTCGTACCCTTTATTGTGGATTTGATCCCACTGCTGATAGTTTGCATATTGGCAGTTTGGTGCCGCTGTTGGCCCTGCGGCGCTTTCAGCAGGCTGGCCACAAGCCCGTTGCTTTGGTGGGTGGCGCAACTGGCCTGATTGGCGATCCGAGTTTCAAGGCTCAAGAGCGGAAGCTTAATGCCGCCGAGGTTGTGACAAGCTGGGTGGAGCGAATTAAAGCGCAGGTTTCACAGTTTATTGACTTCAAAACTGGAGAGAATTCAGCAGAGGTGGTCAATAATCTCGATTGGATCGCCAAGATAGACCTATTGACCTTCCTGCGGGATGTGGGAAAGCATTTTTCCGTTAATAATATGATTAATAAAGAGTCTGTAAAGCAGCGGCTTGATCGAGAGGGCGCCGGTATTTCCTATACTGAGTTTACCTACATGCTATTGCAGTCCTACGACTTTGCCGAACTCAATCGGCTGCATGGCTGTACGCTACAAATTGGTGGCTCAGATCAGTGGGGTAATATAACGGGGGGGGTAGACTTAACTCGTCGCCTCAATGGTAACAAGGTCTTTGGTATGACCTTGCCACTAGTAATTAAGTCAGATGGCACCAAGTTTGGAAAAACTGAAACGGGCACTATTTGGCTCGACCCCGCTAAAACCTCGCCTTATGCCTTCTATCAATTCTGGCTCAATACCGCCGATGCAGACGTGTACAAGTTTCTTCGTTACTTTACTTTTTTACCTATGGCCGAGATAGAGGCTATTGAAGAGGCTGATGAGGTGGTACAGGGCAGGAAGTCAGCCCAGGATATCTTGGCAAGGGAGGTGACGGAGCTGGTGCACGGTGCGGAAGGGCTGGATGCTGCCGAGCGAATCACTGAGGCGCTGTTCTCAGGCGAAATAGAGCAGCTTACCGAAGATGATCTCGAGCAGCTCAAACAGGATGGCATGCCTGCCAGTAATCTTGATAAGGCGGGGCTTGGTGGGCAGATGCTTACGGGGCTGTTTGCCGACTGTGGTCTGGTGAAGGCGGGGCGAGAGGCGAAGGATGCGCTGGGACGGAACGCCGTATTTGTGAATGGTCTGTCGAAAGGTGTTGAAGATAATATGAAAGTCGCAGAATGTTTTTCCCCGGCACAGGCGCTCTATGGCCGCTTCTTCATGGTTAAGCTTGGCAAGAAAAAGCATCATTTGTTTGAGCTGACATGACCAAGCTTTCTGGATAACTAAAGCCCGGCTTTGTAGTTGGGCTTTTTTTTGCTCGAAAAGCCAGCAAGTTGACTGATTAACATCCATAATTTGATAGGTAAAAATAAAATTGGAAAAAGACGTTGACGGGGAGAGATTAATCGATAGAATGCGCGCCTCGCTTCGGGGATAGTTGCTCGATTCGAGGCCCAACAAAGGTGCTGTAAAAAAGAAAAATTATTTTACAGAAAGCCGTTGACAACAGGGTATAAGGCGCTAGAATGCGCGTCCGCTTCGAGGTTGATTTGAAGCGAGAAGTTAACAGAAGTAAGTGTTGAGATTTTAAGTAAGAAATATCACATTACGTTGTTGACATTAGGGTGGCGATCATTAGAATACGCAGCCCGCTCCTAGAGAGCGAATGTTCTTTAACAATTGATCAGATAATGAGTGTGGGTGCTTACTGAGACGATTCAAGTGACAACGAATCATCAAATGCAAGTATCTCACCAAAAGAAGTAATTTGGTAAGCAGAAAGTGTTTGAGCTAAGTTTTTGAGTGGTACCACTGGTTTAGTGAAACTGCTCCCTCTTGTCGACTCTCTTTGGAGAGAAGGTAGAGGTTAAAGATTAAACTGAAGAGTTTGATCATGGCTCAGATTGAACGCTGGCGGCAGGCCTAACACATGCAAGTCGAGCGAGAAAGCACTTCGGTGCGAGTACAGCGGCGGACGGGTGAGTAACGCGTAGGAATCTACCTAGTAGTGGGGGGCAACATGTGGAAACGCATGCTAATACCGCATACGCCCTAAGGGGGAAAGCAGGGGATCTTCGGACCTTGCGCTATTGGATGAGCCTGCGTCAGATTAGCTAGTTGGTGGGGTAATGGCCTACCAAGGCAACGATCTGTAGCTGGTCTGAGAGGATGATCAGCCACACTGGGACTGAGACACGGCCCAGACTCCTACGGGAGGCAGCAGTGGGGAATATTGGACAATGGGCGAAAGCCTGATCCAGCAATGCAGCGTGTGTGAAGAAGGCCTGAGGGTTGTAAAGCACTTTCAGTAGGGAAGATAATGACGGTACCTACAGAAGAAGCACCGGCTAACTCCGTGCCAGCAGCCGCGGTAATACGGAGGGTGCAAGCGTTAATCGGAATTACTGGGCGTAAAGCGTACGTAGGATGTGA